>Ga0257125_1000841_pt1 | contig 35846 bp, 45 predicted proteins | sample SI106_200metaG_FD_190183 | JGI IMG/M metagenome (GOLD analysis project Ga0257125, IMG submission 190183) | Marine microbial communities from Saanich Inlet, British Columbia, Canada - SI106_200 | ecosystem: Environmental > Aquatic > Marine > Inlet | place: Canada: British Columbia | collected... | reverse complement strand
TGTGGTAGCTGCTCCCCATAATGAAAGAACAGTTAAAAACGCATCAGCCCTTGTATCAAAATTATCCGGATCAGTCCTTTGTGGGGCAGTCCCAGGATCACTGATTGTTTGTGCAATTTGATAAGCCGCCATTATTCCCCCTTATGTCAGTCCTTGTACTTCAAGTTCACATTCCGATGTTTTATTGCTCTGAATCATCACTTCAAAATCACTGAAAAAGCCGAAAGCAACAGGCAGCGACATTGAGGTTGAATCATTATTCCCGTCATAGACACACGGCGTTGCCCTTAATTGAGTTAGGATTTGGAACACCTGGTCAAGCCCATCAGTTAAAACATTCAGCGTGTATCTTAATTCTTTGGCCCATGCCCTTTCGACAAGTTGATATTCACCAAATGAATTGGCATCTTTTGTGCTGAAATCTGTAATTCCGCCTTTTAACCCATACCTTGTTTGGCCCAGGTAAAGAGAATGACCGACGACCAAATGCCCCACCCTGATCATTGAAGTTGCAGAGCCCGTAAAAATCACCCGGCAACTGGTATTGTAAGAATATGTGTAAGAAAAGGCCTTAGAGGATGAAAACCGGATCGGGCTGAAAAAATAGTCTGTCCAGGACAAAACCTCTTCTTGATACAATGATGTTGATTCATGATCATAGACAAGTGCCATTGTCCATGCTGCATAAGGAGCGGAACCGGCCGGATCATCATACACCGCTGAAGTGATTGTAATTGCTCCGGTGCCTTGATCCCATGTTTTTATTGTCCCGGCAAAAAATGCCCTTTGATCTGCTGTGACATAAACTTCAACTTTTTGGCCGACCGCCCATGTGTTGTTTGTTGACACAACCATTGAAATATCACCGGCGGCAGGCGTTTCATTTGTCACACTGGTTTCAGTCGTACTATCATCCGAAACGATATATTCAATATTGGTTGCTTCTGCCAGAAAGAAAGCAAGGCTGTTCGTTTTATTGGCTTTGACTTTTGTGCTGATCTTGACCGTGTTTTCAGCCTGGCTTGCCATGAAATCATCAAACATTTTCCAGCGGTTTGAAGCGGAGACTTTGGCCCAATTTGTGCCATCGTCATCAGGGGGATAATTATTTGCATTTGCGGCTTCTTGACTTTCGTATACATCCCTTGAGTAATACGCACCGATTTTTTTAATGGATAAATTTGTGATGGACCCGTCAAAAGTGGCATTTCCCTGAACGCCGCTTTTCGTGTCTGTGCTGCCTGCTGTGACTACTTCCAGATAAGTTCCATCCGCTGACCTTGCAGTACCTAAACCGCCTTGAACGTATGCCTTGACCTCACCTGCAACATAATTTTTAACCTCGTAAACAACCAAATATAAATCATCGGTATCAATCACATTTGAGTTTTGATAAATTTTTGTATTTCCAGCTTGAGCCCCGTCACAATCATACTCTGAATTGGTACCGTCATAACTCCATTCAGGGCCATCAACTTCAAATTGATCAAACGTGCAATCACCATATGATAGGAGTTCTGGAAAATCAGAATAGAGGATATAAACCCGCACCCCGGCCCCGTATGTTGTAGCCGCCAACCAATCACTAAAAGAGGCCTCTGAAACATTGCTTGCCAATAAATTAGTTATTAAAGGGACAGTGACTTGCATCAGGCAATCTCCGTTGTTCTTATTGTTGTAAGACCCTGGGTTACTTTCTGTAATGTTTTTTCTATCTTTTTGACCTTCATGGCATTGTTGGTGCCGATCTGTTTTATTTCACTTCGGAGTGCTTTGATTTCGGAAAGCAGATCTTTTGAATAGTCGTTTTTAATAACCAAAGGAATATCACCGCCGCCCATTGGAATAATCGCCTCTGTGCCGTGCAAAAGGGCTGAATATCCAGATTTTGGTCCAGTAGCAATCCCACCTTCTGCGTACCCGTAAGCTGAAGTTAGTTTATTTATATCTTGTCCTAATTGGGCAATATCTAAATCAGGATATGCTGCTCCTTTTTCACCTAAAGACATTCCTTGAAAGTCTTTTATAAAGGCAGAGACTTCTGTTTTTGTATAACCACCTGCCCCATACTTTTGGAGAATGGTTTGTTCATTGTCTGGAGATATAGCCAAGCTGCTGGTATCGAGTTGCCAAGGCATCCATTGAGAAGGATCTGAAACACTGGCTGGACCTGTTTTTCCTGTTATTGGATTGGTAACTGTTCCACCTGGATATGTGGGTTGAATTCCCAAAGCTACAGCAATATCAGTTAAAGCCTGGATCAGCCCAGCAGAAGCATTTAAAGATATACTCCCAAAAGCAGATCCAAGGGCTGATGGAAGGGAAATCAAAGTAGAATTCAAATTATTAAAAACAGCCCCGTTATTAAAAGCAATATTAAAAGCATCATAATAATCTATGAAAGTTTGTTCATTCAGTAATGCTCCAATGGCTTCATCAATTTTCCCAGTATCAAGGGCAATGGTTTTAAGCTCAGTTAATTGGGCTTGTGGATCAACAACTTCAAGGGCTGTTACTGTTTGGCTTGTACTGCTTTCAACATCCTTTAAAGTCCCAAGAACTTTTGACCAAATTTTATTGTATTCATATGATGTTTTTGCCGTTTCAAGGGCTTTTTTCATGGCCTTGCCTGAAAGGTATGACAGTTTGGCCGCCCCTGCTGCTGCTGTCACAGGATCAAGTGACATTGCATCCCCGGCAGCCTTATTGAATTTTTTAAGAATTTCAGACAGAGAAGATTGCCCACCAACGCCAAACTCGATTTCAAGAGATTCAATTGTATCTGACATTGATTCCTGAATGCCTTCAAATGCGCTTGAAGTTTCCTGAACAATATCTGCAAGGGTTTTTAAATCGTTCGCTGCTTCAGTGACTGAAATATTATGCAATGCAGCAAGATTGACAAATTCAATAGCAGATTTACCCATGATGGATTTTACAAATGATGCCTGTTCTTTTGATGTTCCTAATTGAACACCGTATTTTTGCCCGAGAGTCATGGCCGAATATTCATTGCTCAGTCCAGCGATTTCGGCCTTTGTGCTCCCGATCGTTTGAAGATGGGATTTATAGAGGTTGAGGCCTTCAACCATTTGCAATGTGCCTACAACAGACTTAAATCCTTTCTTAACTGCATCTAATTGGTTTATGTAATTTTGATCACCGGCCAGAACCGCGGCATCATATAAGTCAGTGAAAAACTTATTTATCTTTTCACCCTGTGAGGCTATTTTTTGGATTTTGAGTTGATCAGCATTGAAAACGAAATTCTTTACAGAATCCGCCATTGATTGAAAAATTGCCGCTGTGGGTTTTGAAAGCTCTTTGACTTTTTCGTTAAAAATTTGGTTCTGTACTGTTTGTGATTTGTTTAATTCTTCATTTGTGGCGTTTGCTTTTTTGAGTGATTCGTTTAAAAGATCAAACCCCTCTATCATCGTTTTAACTGTGGCCGCTACAGGGTCAAGATTCATGTTTTCAATTACTGCATCTAATTCAGCCAATGTGTTTGTGACAAAAGCAATCTGCTGATAAGCTTCAACTGAGCTCAACCCAAAATCATTTATTCTATCGTTGAACTTTTGCATGAAATCGGTTGTTTTTTTAACGATGTCCGTAAAAGAAATGAAACTATCCCAGGTTGAACCACCTTCCGGCATGATCGCCTGAAAAAATTCAGTGTTGAAAATATCGGCCATGGCAGAAACTTGGTGTTTGATATTGTCATAGACGGGCTCGGTATATAAATACGGATCGGCCCCTGTTCCTTTTCCCTGAGAACTGAACCCGGCGTTATCATAAAACTCTCTTGATCCAGGTTTGGGAGCATTTTTATCAAGAACAGATCCGGCGGTAACATATTGACTTCCGACTATGGTCTTGATTGATTTTTCCATTGCACCTGAACCGGGCAACGCTGATAATAAAAGACTTCCTAAAAGTTCAGAGAAAACCGCATTAGAAAGACCGGAAAAGGCCTGCTCAAAGCTCTGCTCATCTGTGACCCGGAAGGAAACGCCAAGGTGTTCATATGATTTCAGGATGTCATTAATATTGGTTGAAATCGCTTTATCTACATTTGAAAAAACCGTGTCGAAATAGCTGAATAATGTTTCCCTGATTTGTGGTTCATTGTCAAAATCAGCCGCAAAAACCCGGTAATCATAAAGACCGGATTTGAAATCATCATACATGTTTTCCATGGCGATTGTGTAAGGATCAGTTCCTGGGCCATTGCTGCCGGTCCCGAATTTCCAATCTTCTTTTGACATGCCGCTTATGCCGAATTGCGGCTTGTCTGAAAACATTCTCCCTAAAACTTTTGTGGCAACCGTGGCAGCTGCTGCGATAACTCCGAGAGATCCGGCACCTGATATCATGCTTGCCCAGGAATTGTTGCCAATAGCTGCAGACCCGAAGGCACCGTCACCGGCCATTAATCCAGGAGCTGCTTTACCAGAAAACAAACGCCCCAAGCTGCTTAAACCAAAACCGCCCCCGCCTGAACCACCACCGCCAAAAATAGTGGAGCCTATTTTTCCTAAAATACCGGACCCGCCACCAGTTGAACCACTTCCCCCGAAAGCAATATTCATTACAAGATCAGTGCTGGCTTTGGCTGCCATTTCTGCAATCATCTTAGTGAATGAATCAAGGATTGTATCAAAGACATTTTCTTGACCTGTTAAGATATTCTCGTACATAGTCGCAAAAACATCATGGACATTATCGGCCATGTGTTCGTAGGCTTTCACCTGATCCTCAAGGGCTTTTTCAAGAAGTTTTTCCCGGTCTTTTATGGCTTGCCGTTCTGCGTCATATTCAAATTGGGTCTTAGCTTCAATCCCGTCTTCAAATGATTTTAATTTGTTGGCTTGATGTTTTTCCTCAAGCATCCACAAATCTTTTTTAACTTTTTTTGCTGCGGCAATTGTTAAGGCATATTTCTTTTGATTGGCATCTTGCAGAGCTTTTAAATTTACAGGTGTTGAAGCGCCCCCGCCCCCGACATTATTCAACAACTTTTCATATTCTTTGATTTGATTTATTGCCAACTGCATCTTATCAAAATGCTCTCTGGTATATTCTGGAAAAGGAAAGGTTAAAGTCCCGTCACCACCACCAAATACAGCAACAATGCTTTTATATAATTTTATTAAGGCGTTTCCAGATGCTTTATGCTTTTCAACAATATCACTTACACCAAGGCCTATTTTACTAAGGGTTGCATCAAGCAGAACAAGGGCCCCGATTATTTTCCCTGCAGGCCCACCAAACATGATCGCACCCACAATGCCGTACCCGGCAGCGCCAACCATCCCATCAGGTAAAACATTATAAATATCAACCAGGCCTTGTATTGATTTTGTTATTTCATCAACGGTTTCTTTTGTTTTTTGCTTTATGAGCCCGTCATTTGCTTTTATCCAATCATTCATTTTTGCAACAACATCGGTTGCCACTGGTAAAAGCTCATTTCCGAGCATGGCCTTTAGATCTTCGGAATTGGCAGTTAATTGTTTTATCTGGTTAGCATAGCTGCCCATAGTTCTCTGCTGATCACCAATAGCGGCGGCAGACCCCTTGAGCATTAAGGCAAAGGCAATTTGTGCTTTGGTATTGGCATCCACCATTCCTTTGCCGTCCCAAAGTCCCCGGCTTAAAGCCTCTTGCTTTATGACAGTTTCATTTAAAACAACTCCATATTTTTTCATTGTTTCAAAATTACCAACCAAGGCGCTTTGAATATCTGCCATGGCCGCCGCTGTTGGAACATTATTAAATGATGCTAAATCGGCGGAAAGTTTGACAACTGCATTTGACATTAAAATAGCTTTATTGCTGACCATGCCCATCGGCACGAGCAAGTCCTGAATACTGGAAAGGTATTGCTTTGCCTCTCTTGTAGACATTGCGTAAGAGTTGACAAGCTCTTTTGCCATGGTTTCAGCTTGTTTGCTGTGATTTTTAAAAACGACATCAAACTTTCCTACGGTTTCCTCAAGGTCACTGGCAGCATCTATGGCTTTTTTCATGGCAATGGCGGCAACTCCGGCAAAGGCAGTGGCAGCAATGCCCGCCGCTTTGAAATTAATACTGTCAAACTTGTGCTGCATATAGACAATATTTTTTTCAGTCAAAGTTTTAGCGTTCGCAAGATCCCGCTTATACTTGTCAGTTTTCGCCCTGACATTTATAAAAACGCTTCCCAGTTTAGCCATTTTTTCTCCGTTCCTGTTTGACTTTCATTGCTTCACTTCTTGCGTGTTGACACAAATCAAGGCAATAAAGCCGGTCCTCTTTTCTGACCCCGACCATTTTCATAATCCGGAAGGGGTCAATTCCCTCAGATCCAGTCCGCCAGTAAACCTCATAAACGAGCCTGTTTTCTTCGAACAATTCAGGCAGGCATTTTTCACAGGGCGGTTGTTCAGACCCCTTGAAAATCTTTTCGTATTTCCTTCTGCATGAAACACAGTCTATTTCTCCGGCCCGGATGCAGAAGGCTTCAAGTTTTTTCTTTGATCTTCCTTTTCCTGCTTGATATCCGCCGCCATTGTTTCCCGGCATTCATTGACAAACTCGTTAAATCCGTCAATTTCCCTGGAAGCCCGGACAATATTTTCAGGAGTGCACTTCATTTTTTGGTCTTTCCGGTCGTAAAATTCACCCCATCCGGTGATACAGGTTTGCATGGTCAGTTCACGATCAAGGCGTTTGTTTGTCTCCTGGGAAAATTTAGGTTCCATCTTCCCTTTTTTGCCTTTCTCGTAATCAATCTTTTGGACAAAGACCTGATCAAAAATATCCTGAGATTCGCCAGGTAAAAGATGTTTGATTTTTATCCATGCTTTGTCCGGGTCTTCTGGTACAAAAAACTTGCGCTCTCTTGTCTTTGAAATTCTCATTTTTTCCTTGCTCCTTTTTTAATTAAAATTATGCTCCTGGTTAGAGAGGGCGGAGGGGAGGAGCGGCCCCGTCATGGCGAACCATGCCGCCCAAGGCGTTAAATAAGGCGCATCGCACCTTCAACTTTGCCATCAAAGGTAATTGAAGTGAGAGAACCCTTGTCTGCTGATATAGATGGTTCTGTCAAAATCTTGATATGACTGACCATTGTCTCTGCAGGAAGACCACCACCGGCAGCGGTTGTGCTGTTCGGCGTGTAGTAGGATGTATCATCAACATAAAATCTAAGGTCCGTCAGATCTGACTTGAGCCAATACGCATCCCTGATTTTATCCTGTCCGGTTGTATCGTCTTTTTTGTAAGACCCTGAAAAGGAGACTGTTCCGCCAGTCCTGATACCTCGGAGGATTCTATTGTCATCATCCCCGAAGTCAGTATCATCATGTTCGACATAACTTCCCCCGGAAAAACCCCAACTGCCTAAACCGACAATTTCATTTGACCCGATTGTCACTTTCACCTCATGTCCTGGTTTACTTTCAAGTGCCATTTTTCTCACCTCTCGTTAAAATTAAAAAAGCCCCTTTAAATGAATCTTTTTTGATTCATCCGAAGGGGCTTAATGCGTGTCCGGCCTAACTCTATACGGGCAATTAAGGTGGTATAGAGTTGTTTTTTATATGGTGATTATCTATTCGATATCCTCACCCTTTTTTATTTTTTCCAGCAAAAAAACGAGCGACCTAAACGCCCGAATCAGTGCTGTGATTATTTGTTTTTCGGTTTTTGTCATCGCATTATTTTTTGGAACAGCTTGTATGTTCCCCAATCTGCGGCCATGAGGGTCAAGTGTTTTATATCAATACTGCAATCAACAATGATCGGAATATCCCTTTTTTTCAGTTCATCACAAAAGTTGATATCCTCACCGATGGCCTGACCATTATCACCAACGGCGAACCGAAACCATTTTAGAGGGATCATGTCATTGAAAATTTGCATGTCATACATAATGCACCCGGTGCCGGTGTATGTGACTGATACATCATTTTTAAAAGTTCCATCCTCATTTTTTATATCTTCATCTTTTACCTGATACAATTTTCCTGGCTTTCCCCGGAGGAGAAGAGGATCAAAGGGAGGATACCGCCTGTGGACCCTGACCCCGACAACCGGCTTTTCATGAGCCAGCAATTTATCAATCATTGAATCAGCATTATATATCTGGTCGGTATCCATCATTAAAATATGGGTGCATCCCAGGAGCAAAGCCTGTTGAACCAAATTGTTTCTTGCCGCATCGATCTGGCAAGGGAAATCAGGCATTAAAACATCAAAGGAAATAGGTTTACCATTTTGAATGAGGCTTGACATATATTCAGTGACAACTTTGATAAAAGAGAAGAAAAATTGCGTATAAACCCATTGATCAGTCAAAGGCACCGCAATGGCAAGTTTGATTCCATATTTTTCCTGCATCCTGGCTCGTTTGCGCTGACAATAAACTTTAAAATCTTTTTTCTCTTTATCACCGTCATACGCTTTTTGGTATCCTTCGTCATAGCTGGCTGTTTTATTGACTGGATGATTATGCTTTATCCTTGATTTTTCGGCCCAGGTCCACCGGCCTAATTCTTCGGCAATGTCTTTTAATTCATTGTCACACCAGCAATGATGATAATCAGTGGAGAAAAAGGCACCCCCTGGAATATGATCAAGCATTTTTTTATCGGCCAACCAGTGGGCAATCGGATTGCCTTGATTGTCCGGCACTCTGACATCTTGAGTGTTTAATCCGACCACACCCCACCCGTCCGGCAACTTTTCCATTTCTTCCAGGGCATTTTTCAGAAAATCTTTTTCCGGCAAGGTATCATCACCCAGGAACATTACTAAATCATGCTCTGCAATTTTGGTGAGGGCTTCGACCATGGCCGGGCAACCTATGCTGTTAGTGTCTTTTTTGGCTATAATCTCATATTCATATGATGGCACCCCGGCATTTTTTATGATTGCCTCTTTGCACTTTTCGGCGCTCTCTGGCCTGATCACTGGTATTATTATTGATACGTTTCTCATGCTCCTTGCTCCTTTTTTAAATATTCCTTTGCAATAATTTTAATATTATTATTTTTCAAAATGTAATCCCGCATATTTCTATCCGGATTATATTTTTTTAATTCTGCTTTTAAAGTTTCTGAATCCCACTCAAGATTAAAGCGCCGCCCTGAACAATTATTTTTTCTGAGTTCAAAGATATTTTCATGTGTCACCATGCCGTCAAAAGTTTTATTTATAACCAGAACATTTTTTCCACATGATAAAGATTCATAGCAACCACGACCGACCGACAAAACTAAATCAGCCCATTCAATATTTTTTATCGTTGTCGGTTGGTGGTCTGCTAAAATTCTAAAATTAAAATGCCTGCAAACTTTTATAATTTTTGGTGTCCAGGGATTTATTTTTGCGTGATTGTTCAAGTACAAAATATTTTTTAAACTTTTATTTATTTTTGTCGGTAAAAAATAATCTGTGTCAATTGGATTTCTGATCACTTCCGGATTAAATTCTTGAAACTTTTTTTGTACTTCTTCTGAAACTGCAACATAATAATCAGCGCCGGGTTTCATTTTTTCAAGTTCAGGTATAACTCCATGACTTGTAAAAATTCTTTTTGAAATATTCCAGTCCAATAATTCTTTTAAACAAGTGTTGTGATTAATTAGTGCAAGGTCATAATGTTTATTTTTATCAGCGGTTGCAAAAATTAATCTATTCACTCCTGACCTGGAAACGTACACATCAACGTCATGATTTTTTTTCAGGTGATCGTACATGGTCATTGTCCATGTTTCGGACCCACCACGATCTTTTAAAGAATAATTTGTAAGAAGGATTTTCAAATTAGCCCCTTTGTCTCTCAAGCAATACATCATAATCAACAGAGTAACCCTGTATCGGCGGCACCTGTGAAAAATCGTTGTTCGGGTTGACCATATCCCTCTTAAACTGTAAATGCCGCCAACCTGTGACAGTCAAGCTGCAATTATCAAACATCGTTTTAAGCGATTCAAGAAGGTTGCCGGCTTCAAGTGCTGAATTATTCTGAGAGAAGATATCAAATTGAAGGGTAAAATCTTCTCGCTCGTCTGTGAAATCAAGTTCGTCAACGTCCGCAACTGAAAAATAAACGCAATATGGAAACGTGGCTCCCTGTGGCGCGACGTTGTGATAGAACCGGCCTGAGACATCGTTATAAAAGCCGCTGCCTGTTGTATCGGAAAAATGGTTATATATGGCTTCGAAAAGTGAATTCATAATTTATTCAATCCGTCCTGATACATCTTTTTAGCTTTTGCCTTGTTCTTTTTTGCTGCTGGCCTCATAAATGGTTTTGCTTCATCCTTATATGTTCCCATTTCAAAAAAAGAGGCATGATAAGGTTCGTGCCAATTCTTAGGCCCCTGGCACCAGACCAGATAACCGCCATTTTTAAACTTACTTTTATCAACGTAAAATTGATCTAACAGCCCCTTTTCAGTCGTGGTTTTTGCTTTACGCTTTAAAATCTTTTTGGCATCAGCCTCGATATTTTCAGCAATTTCTTTACTGACATTATCCACAAGCACTCTGGTATCTTTTAGAATCTGATCGCCGTTCCATTCTATTTCAAAAGTCATCAGATATCCTCCAAACAAAGCAGGTCAAAAGACCGGTTCCGCTCTTCATAATTGAGAATTGAAATAATATTAAAAGTCCTGGACCCGAAAACAATTCGATTTTTTGAAGTGATACCGGATTGATACCGAATTCTTATTTTATGGGTTATTTGCTGTTCAAGTTTCATGGCATCCAAATTTTCTTTTGCACTTAATGGCCAGATTGCGGCGGGAACTGAGCCCATGTTTTCCACATTGGCCCAGGAAAGCGTAAAACCCCCCATACCATCAGAAACAGAAGTTTCGGTTTGTATTGCTATTCTATGTCTGAGGTTTCCCGCTCTCAAAATACACCACCCCATAATTTATAAGGAAAAAGCAAAGCCTCCCAAGTTTTCAAAGTGCGCCCGCCCATTCCAAAATATTCAGTTTCCCGATACTCAAACATATCCGAAATGGTTAATTTAATGGCGTGTCTGATCGCTTCGGGAACTGCCTGGCCTGCACAAGTCCAAACTCCTTCGGTTGCCCCTGCGCCGTCCGCAACTGTTCCCGCAATAGTCAAGGGCCATGTTGGAGCTGTGGCGCTCGATGTTAATTCAGTGGTACATTTATAAACCAAACCATTTTCAATGGTCGGCATGACAAGATCATCCTCAGAATATGCATTTTCTAAAACCCATGTGTCTCCGAGAAAAAACCCGCACACAAACTCGATTTTAATGGGGTTATTCGGGTAAAGAGTAGCAGTGGGCCAAGACTCTTGATATCCGAGTTTAACGGCCCCAGGTTCGCTCTGTGTGTCAACAATATAATCGTCACTGGAAAAAGTTGATTCATCCCCATCAGAATCAGTATATTTTATACTTGTAACAGATTGAAGCCGACCAAAGGGCAATTCAAAAGAATCTCCGGCAGGCCATCCGTCAAGGTATAATTTCCATGTTTGAGAAACTAAGCGCCTATGCAAAAACTGTTCAGCTTTTCCGGTTGCGGCACGGATTAATGACCGGATAAAAACATCATGCGTGGTTTCAGATCCGATTTCACATTGTTTTTTGGCTTCATCCAATGTGATTGGATATTGTGCCGGTGCTGTTACGAGTTCGGTTTTCATGCTTTACCCTTTATACCGGTGTTCATACCAATCAAGCGTTAAATATGCGGTAATTGCAGCAGCAGCATACACCCTGAAAGTAGTGGATTTATCAAGTGGGATTTCTGAATAATTATCATTATCAACTTTTCCGAGCATGGCCTTGAAATAACGTGGTAATATTTTCGAATCAAGAATCATTTTAACACCCTTGAAAGGCCGGTTTTACCCGGCCCGTATTTTTAAACGTCTACTTCTTCCCAAACAAAACCAAAAAGCATGACATCGCCGGAGGCTAATAGGGTATCTGTTGCGATTGCATAACCAGGAGGCACAACAATCTGCCCGCCCAAATCAAAAACAGTAGGTCCGGCCATCAGGTCAGTTGTGATATTGGTTCCCAGTGTTCCGATATGTTTTACAATAACACCGGAAGCGCCGGTAATAGTTGCAGCGGCATCTGCAATGGCTGAAGATGTGGCAGCACCCCATTTACCATTCCTGACCGTGATATCAGCAGCATACCCTGAATGCTCCGGCGTGATAACAAGAGACAAATTTGTATCGGCAGCTGGGGAATCCATCATTGCATAATTAAATTCATGCATGATGTAATTTTTCCCGCTGGTTGAAGGATTGACGATTGCCAAACCTGTAAAAGTATTGTGCAATGTTGTGCTGGTGGTTACATGGGCCTGATTACAGGCTGAGAATATCCTTCCTGCAAGTGCGGCCTCTGCAAGCCGCCCACCGCCCGAAACAACGACCATTTTCCGATCACTGTCAATTAAAGGGACCCTTCCGACCCCTGCTGTAGTTTTCCCGTACATTTTTATCACCTCATATTTTAAATTGCGTTAAATGCATAAATTAGGCTCAGATCATCTTCCCACGTTCCATCATGATAAATAAACTTTTCTCCGGTATCGATATTGTGGAAAGTTGAACCTTCCGGCGGACTGTCTGGTTTTGCATCAGAAGACACCCCATTAAATCTTTGTATATTGGTTTCAAGCTTAACAGTCATAATACCCCCTTATACTGCCGCTGATATATAAGCACCCGGAGACATTGGATAATAATAAACATGGCCTGTGGCTGAAATAGTTGCGGCCTGAGTTGCGTCATCGCCCAACATACCAATGGTTCCAACTGTATTGGCCCCGGCTGCGGTTTCACCACCAAGAATAATCATATTACCGGCAAGACCGGACATATTAACGTCTGTCACTGCCTGGCCATCTGTCAATGATGCTGCTGATCCTACGGCACCGATTACTGTAATACGTTGATGCGCCTTTAAACTTGCAATGCTGGTACATTTTACACATAAGGCATTGACTGCTATTACAGGCGTGGTAAATGTTGCATTTAGGACAACCTGAGTTGCATTTGCATCGGCAGCGGCTGTCAGTTCAATGAAAAGTTGAGTTATACCCACCCTTCCAACAACATTAAAAATTTCGGTCTGAGCCGTGTCTGTGAAGTTTGCAGCTACCAGAACGGCATCTGTTGTTTTAACGTGCATACCTATGATCAGATCTGCTATTCGTCCCATTGTAGATGGTGCGTAATGTCTTGTGCCCATTTGTCAGGCCCTCCTATTTTAAGTATTATTTTTTTACTGCCTTCTCTCTTTTCTTGGCAGATTTTGATGTGGCAGTTTCTTTTTTCGGTTTTGGTTTCGGCTTCATTTCAGGTTTCTTTTCTGGCAATGGCCCATCAAAAAGCGCCATAAATCCTTTGTCTGGGGCGGCATAGCCTCCTTGCATCAATGCAAACGCTCTATCATCAGATACATTTGCAATAATACGATCAGGGGAAAAGCCTAAAACTTTTTGACCCTCTTTTGTTAATCGTACTTGCATAATAAAATCCTTTAGGGCAGGTTTTTAAGCTGCCCAATTAAAGATTAATCTGTGATAGCTGCCACATTCACATCAGATTGATATCGTGGTTCACCGAGGTACAAAACATCAACAATGCTTGCGCCCGCACCTGACATTCTGATTTGGAAACAATCGAATCCTGCACTGAATTTTGCAGGGTCCCATTCCATAATCCATAACTGGTTTTTAGTCGCACCTGTGTCAATCGTGAAGGTAACAGCATCAGTGGCCCTGGTAAGCAGGTCAGCAGTGGCTGTGTCGATATTATACCAAATCGGGCAGGTTTCAGCTATTGCAGTGGTTCCGGTCCCGGCTACGTCCGTGCTTTCGTTCCATGTTACAACCAAATCAACATCGTCAACATAAGTCATGCTAAGAACAGCCCACACCTTTTTAAAATTCTTGCATGAAATAATATCGGACGTATTCAGCAAGGCACTCCCGACTGCTGGTTCATGGCCCTGGATGATCTTAAAGGCTTCGGGTAAAGTTAAGTTACTCATTTTTATATTCTCCTTACTTTAAAAAATTATGCTCTTACTGCAATATTTACAAATGGACTGACAGTGCTTGACGTTCCCTTAAATGGAGTGATAGGCGCTGTCAATCGTGGTTGTCCGTCAAAGGAATAAACAAAGCGATAAGTAGTCTGGTCATAATCAAATTTAAAATGAATTGAAGATGCTTCGTTTATATTTCCGTAATCAACACAAAGATATTGTGAAAAATCACATAGCCATAAATCGCCAGCGGTTCCAAGGGATTCGGCCTGTTCAATGAATACAACCGGGATGCCTTCCATTGATCCATTTGTCCCGCCAACACCAGGAGGTAGAAACATTCTTGCAAGTTCGCCGGCTGTTCCTATTGCGTATGTCATTTCACGCAATGTTTTGTAAATATTCCGGTTTCCAAGCCAAACAACACTGCCAGAACCGCCTCTTTGATAAAACCTCATTACCATATTGAGGATATTTTCAGAAAGGATTGTTTCGGCTGCCTGTCCGCTTTCTTTTGCAACACTTATTTTAGCATCACAATTTTTTATACCAAGTGCCTGGCCTGCGCCGGTCCCTTCCATTACCAGATCCTGAGTTTTGAAAGCAAATTCTTCAGTAAAAAGCTGATTCATTTCCTGGCCCAAGAAAGTAGCATTCATCAAAATTTTATTTGATGCGTAATACATCCCGGTCAATTTTTCAGGAGCAAGTTTGATTTTGTTGAATTTTGTTGAGCTGGAAGTGATTTGTCCGAGTTCAGAATCAGTGTAGACACGAACGCCGCCGCCTCTTGATCCATCTGCCCGGTTTGTTTCGTCAAGGCCAACTATTTCAAGGCTTTCAGATCCGGTAATTGTTCTTTTCTGACATCTTTTCAAAACCTCTGAATTATTAAACCCATTTGTCATAAGGTCAATGGATGATTCAGATTGAAGCAAAAAACCACCTTCTGATCCTATTCCCTGGATCTGACCTGTTCCGGCTGCTCTTGACTCAGGAGAAAAGATCGGTTTCATGGACCTGTCAATGAAATCCTGACTAACCGGCTGTCCCTGGCTTTTTTCGATCATAGTCAAAGCTCTTTTTGTATTTTTTTCAAGCCTGGACAATGAATCTTTTGAATTTGCTGAATTTCTCAGGTTTGGATCTGTCACCATGGCAACATCAACCATCTGTTGACCAAAGGCTGCGGCCTGAGTGCCTCTGTATACCGGCTGGTCATCAACGATGATTGTACCAAAATCAAGGTCATTGTTCGGGTTGTCCAGCGCATCGATTTCCATGGCTCTTTTTTCGGCATCGATATCAGTGGTAAGAGTGTCGATTTCAGCCAAAAGGGATTCTCTTTCGGTTCTTTTTTCATCTGTCAAATCTTCCGGCTTTAATGCTCTGATAATTTTCAGCTTTGCCAGAGCTTCCCGGAACAATTTTTGAAGTCTTTCAAGTTCATTCATCTTTTTAACCCTCCCTGGGTTCGTTCTGCGATTAGAATGTCAATTTCCAAATTCTTTTTTTCATCCATTGCGCCGGTTGCGGCGGCTTCTGCGGCGGTTGCGCCGTCTTTTTTTATACCGTCAAGTGACCGAAGGGCCACTGTGGTATCATTGTATGCAGCGAAAGCAACATATGAATAATCGAATATTTCACCGATTTTGGTTATGGTTCTTTTCGGCGTATCAGTATCAAGCCCCTCCCATTCATCATCAAGCACAGTAAAGCCAAATGACATTTCACCAACATCGCCACGTTCTATTGATTCCATAAGGGCTGTTACAAATTGATTTTGCTTTGGCGGATCCGCCTCGATGTGAACACCGTTTTTATCTTCGATTTCTCTTAATGTTCCTGATTTTTTCCTGGCTATTGGCAATAAAACATCACTGTTATGGCCATACAAGAGTCTTGGATCTGACCTTTTTATTGCATCTTTGGCCGCACCCTTTGCGATGTATTCAAAAAAACCCATATCCTCGGATCTTTTATTGTAAACAATTGGAGTACCAGCAAGGACCCTTTTACCATCCTCCGTGTCTCTTACTTCGATTTTAAAAACCCTTCTTTCTATGTCTGATTTTTTTGACATTTTTACCTCACATTAATAAAGATGATTGAAAGGGTTTGTTTATTCTTGCGCCCTTTGAAATATTGTCCAAAGCCCATAAGGGCCGAACTTGCACATCCTGGCATTGACAAATAAGGATAGGCTTTTTATCTCTCCGCATTTTTTACATTTTCTTTTTTGTTCTAAAATCATTTTCATCCTATCGACATATAACAATCGCACCCTTGATGGATGGGTGTGTGAAATTTGTCACCTCGTATTTTCATCGGTGGATCAGTTGAATTTTTCCCTGGTAATTCTTCCCCATCACTCACAAGAGGACCACCGCCGGCACGAACTTTTTTCCCTGCTAATGATCGGCAATATGGGCAAGTTTTAGGCCCCCGGTTTCTAAGAACTGTTGAAAAGCCAACACTGAATGCAACGGCTTGATAAATTGCACTTGATGCCCTGACCGTTTCATTTACTGCAATTTTATCCGCTCTGGTTTTCGCCCATTCGTCCACCCTTTCTTCCAGGGCGGTTAAATCCTGTTCGAGTAAGGCCGTTAATTGACCCAATGAGCTTTCAGTGTGTCTTTCTGCGTATCTGGTCGTGTAATCATCAATAAACCGTTCAAGGTCTTTGGAAATTTCAACATCCGTTCCCATTTCATCTGCTGCAGCTGCTTGAATCGCTTCTGAAAAACTCCGGATCACCGGCCCGATTTTTGATTTAATCTCTTTGGGCATTTTCCGGTAAAAATCATCAAGCCATTTCTGCATATTCCCATCGGTTCTGAGTTTTCGCTGTTTATTGATCTGGCCTTTGACCGCAAGCCCTTCTTTATTTACGATGTCTTGTGCTGCTCTGTGGAAGAGGGGATAATATTGTTTTGATATCCGGTCCCGGGTAATGATTGAATTTTTCGATCGATATTCCCTGGAAGCCTTATCCTCTTTTTTCGGCTGGTTGTTATCTTTGACAATTTCCCCGGCCATGTTTAGAGGGACCATATTTAATTGAACAAAATGCTGATCACCGCCATCAATCGGGTTCATATTTTCTTTGGCAAGAATCTTATTAGGACTAAGCGCCCCAACCTGAAACATTTTATTATAAAATTCCCCCCGGGCCTGAGAATCACCCCTCAAAAGACCGTCAACAAGAAATTCGGCAAAATAACCTTGCATCCGTTCTTCCCGGGTCAATAATTGGAGGGAAATATTTTGCTCCCATCTTACAATCCAGTGCATGAGGCATGAATCAACATACCCGCTGTTTTCCTGTTCAAGATTATTATGATTTGAATTTTGATCATGGATGGCAATTTTATGCGGCGGCACATGGAACATTCCGCATAGTTCCAGTTTCTGAAATTTTCTGGTTTCCAGGAATTGAGCATCGTTTAAAGGGATTGTGAGCGGTTTATATTTTGCCCCGCCTTCCGCAACCATAATCTGGTGAGAATTCCCAAGACCTGCAATACCGGTTTTCAGCGTTTTTAAAAATTCTGTTTTATTGTCCCCAAGATATCCATCCATTTCATAGATGCCGGCAGGGTGAGTGCCTTTTCCGAAATACATTGACCCAAATTGCTCCGTGGCCATACCAAGGCCAATGGCTTCACGTGCAAGACCGATCAATGACATGCCCGCCAGGCCGTTAAACCCAAAACCGGGAATATGAAAAATATCTTTTTTGGCCGCCCGGTGTTTTCCTTTTCCGTCCGACCATTCGTAATAGATCCCCCGGCGATCTGATTTTATTTGCACGGTTCCAGGTGTTGGGATCTGCTCAAGGGATACTATTTGACGGCCTATGCCGGTTTTTTTAATTTTAGAATAGGTGTTGCCCCACAATAAAAGATGATTTTGAGCGGCTTCCCGATAATTAAAACTGGTGGTACTTGGATTGGGCGCATTGTGGAGGATGTCAGATAAAGGATGGTTTAAAACTCGCTCTTTGCTTCCGTCTTTCGCTCGTTTGTAAAGGATCAGCGGCAACCGGGCAATATCACCGGAAATAAGAGAGACACATGCGAAAACAGTCAGATATTTAAGGGCTGATTCTTCATTGACCTGGACCCCGGCTATTGAGGGTTTCCCGGCCACACCATACCAGAAATCATCATACACAGGCAGAGAACCAGTGCCGACAACGCCGCTCCTTAAGATTTTACTGAAAATTCCCATTTATTATCTCTTCATTGGTTTTTTCCCCAGGATTGACCGCAAAATACCAAAATTAAAGGCGATAACGCCGATTGTCACAGCTAAAATACCTGGATTTTTCAATAAAAAAAGGCCGTATCCAATCAGGATAAGACCTAAAATTATTAAACAATCACCAAAATCAATATTTTTAAAGAAAGCCTTCATTAGATATTATAAAGGCACAGGATATGGAATGATTCAACGATATTGATCTATATGTAGCTATATATAGGGAAAAGATGGGTTTTTACATTTAAAATAGCATCACTGATACCAATAGTTACAATTTTTGGCAAAGTATGACAATAATTGTAATGATATCACTATAATCAATGCTCTCAATCCCCAAGAACCCTATTAAATGGTTGTGTGAGAATACTTTTTCGGAAGCTCTCCAAAAAGAAGCTGTAATAAGATATAGTCAGTCTTTCGGCAATTCCGTTGAAGTCCAGGTTGATACCCGTGATGGAAATATAATTCACACAACAGAGTACCCGAATCAGTACGGAGACTCGGACTCTTTTTTCATCACGCTGGCAAGTACACCTGAAGTTGACATTGAACCCTGTGAAGAATTCCTTGGTGATGACTGGAGATTAGAATTAACAGCCGATCAAATTAAGACCATCATCCTTGGCGGCGGCGATGATGAAGATTTTGAAGAATTCCTTGAATATGCCGAAGTCGAAAAAGAAGAAAACGGAAAATATAATATATCTTTCAATGATGCACAATCTCAAGGAGTTGACCTTGAATCCTGGTTCGATAATTTTTCCGACACAACATATGAAGATGCTGTTTCAGGATATCTTGACTGGATGCTTGAGGATGCTGGAAATGATTGGATGGAAAATGTAAGGAAATATTATAATAATCTAAGAGGGATATACTAATGAAAAAACGAGCGTACACAGTAAGGGATATACCCGAAGAGCAGTATAAGGCTCTGAGGCTCAAAGCGGCGGGGAAAGAGATTTCGATTAACAAGACTATACTGCAAGCTATTGAAAGATATCTTAAGGAAAGTGAATAATGGCAACCCCAAAAGCATTTAAAAAATCAAACAAAAATAAAGAAATCCGGGCCTGCAAACATGGATCAGCGGCGGAAGCAATCGGCAAGATTGAAAAAAACACGGATACTTTCATTCTCACTTATGGTCAATTTTCCCTGATAGATGCTCTTACCGCTATCCTCGATCAAATAGGCCCGGCCCATGTAACAATTAGCACATGGACGGCGGCACACGCACACCTTGACCGGTCAGCGGATTTAATGTCCTCTGCTGATATATTATCATTCAGAATGATTGTTGACCGGTCTTTTAAAACCAGGCAACCAAAATATTTTTATCACATGACTGAGCTTTTCGGCACCGATAGCATCAGGGAGTTAAGAACACACGCAAAATTTATGACTATCCGAAATGAAAAATGGGATATCGTTGTCAGAACATCGATGAACCTGAATGAAAACCCACGGCTTGAGAATATAGAAGTTTCTGAGAATAAAAGCTTTGCTGACTTTTTCTGCAATCTTGCTGATAATATTTTTAAAGAAGTTCCACCGGGTGAATCGAAATCTGATTTGCCCGGGCTCAATGATGTGGAAGAAGCCAGTTTATTTAAATTGGTTTCGGCCAAAACAATAAAAAGGAGTAGCTTAAATGAGCCCAAATTTACCCACGAAATCAGACAATAATTTTTTAAAAAAGGCAAAATCTCTTGTGGGAAAAGATACTCCTATGGGAATTGTTGAACAGATTTCAAAGCAGCTGGCAAGAAGTGACGAAGCATCTAAGCGGATCGAAGAAGAGGGGATCGTAGTAAGAGACATGAAAGGATCTGTCATAGCTCACCCCGCGATAAAAATAGAAATCACAGCGGGGAAAATAATAACAGATTTATTAATGCGGTACGGGAAATAAATCAACCCGGCTGACAGGCATAGTTTCAGTGGTATAATCCTCATGCCCACATTTAGGGCATTTGTATTTCCGATGGCGGGAGTTATTTCTCCCCGGGCGGCTGTCCACAATTTTTAATTTTACTTTCTTTGGGTTGCACTCTGGACAAAGCATTCTTTATTCCTTTGGTGCGGTTTGTATTTTAAAATATACTGTCTTAACACCATCTGGACTATTTTCAATCCTATCTATAGTCGCCATAAGGCAATCATCATCGTTATGATATAATCTTATCGGATCACCTTTTTTTAGGTCAATTCCACTTGGAGACATATCCTTTTCTGTTTTGAACTTACTCGGAAACAACAAATCTGCGCCCCTCGGTAGTTTCCACCCATTACCCGCGTCCATCGAATCACCAAGCTTCCAACTTCCAATGCTCTTGATTTCTTTCCCATCGATTGACATTTCCATTTTCCCTTCCTTTGCTCCGGGTTATTTTAATGTAAAATCTATTCTGGTAATAATCGTCTTATCGCAAGGGTCAACTTGGGTATCACTCAACCTGTTAAAATTGATACCATGAACCTCAACACCTGTTACCTGTTCAAATTCCTGCAAGGCACTTAATAATTTTTGAGCAAATATTTCCTTTGGTGTTCTTGTATTTGGCATTTTCGCTCCTTTATTATTTAAAATTTCTTATAGCGTCTACAACTGGGCCTGTATATGGGTACTGTTTTATAAACCATTTGATTTTAACTGGGTCGCAATCAACACAAATATAACGGTCAAACAATGCAGAACCATGCCCGCACGGAGCGCATTTTTTGATTACCACAAAATCGCAAGACCTCCCACAAGTACAATATTCTTTTGTCGCTATTAATTCTCCGCATTTTTCACAAAATATATCCATTTTTAAGCTCCTCTATAAAAATATCGGCATTGGTTGTTCTTTGGGGCCTGCATCTTCCGGAAATCCAGCGCCGTTCATAGCCATGGCCATGGCAACAATGCCGTCTATTTTTCCAGTGGATTTATGCTTTTCAAACCGCTTCCCCTTTGTAGCATCGTCAAAAATAACAGCATTTGCAGCACACATTGTTAAAATCGGATTGCCCCCATGCCGCACCCGTTCTTCAATAAATGCGTCCTCAAGGGATGTAATCGCCGGTGTCATGCTTTTTGTGCCTTGCCCGTGGTCAACCATACAAAGGCTTGTATCTGATACCTGGACAATATCATCTTTATTTTTTGGCTTCATGTGGCTTTCGCATCCTATAGAATCTAAAAAAAGCATTAAATGCTCGATAAAATGCCTGTCATATCTTAATTCTGAAATATTATACATGATATGGAGTTCTTGTATCTTTTCCGCTACATATCTATAGTTTATAATTTTGCCCTTGGTTGCCTCTAAAAAACCTTGCTTATGCCATAAAACGTAAGGCACCCGGTCATTTTTTTCCGCTTCTTTTATGTTATCAAGAGGTCTCCAAAAAAAAGCAAAAATATTGTGCTCGTCCTCATAAAAAGCATCAAGCACAAGCGCCGTAAGATCATTTTTTTCTGACAAATCGAGACCGGCTGTAATCCTTCCCTTTGATAACGCGTCTGGATTTGGTTTTTTTGAATTTGCATCCCAAAGAGATTTTGACATAAACCGGGCAGTTGCCGAAGTCCTTTGATTTAATCTTAGGTTTCTAAAACCGGGCTCAGAGGATGGCATATTTTTAGCAGTCCGGGCGGCTTCCAGCATATCGGCTTCGCTTAAGAAATCACCGAGAGCAGGGTTTGAAAGTTTCCAGGCTTTTTTATCCAGGAGGTCTTTTTCATCGGGAGTTGTGAAAAAAAAGAGTTTTACTGTTGGATCATCTTTCCCGTAATTTATGGCATAATCTATTTCTTGAGATAACACGGCCAGATCATCCGCCGCCTGAGTTGAAATAATCCATAAAAGGGGTTCTTTGTGCGCTCCCCTGCCCTGGATAAGAGTATCATAAAATTCTCGATCTGCCCCGAATTGTGCCAGCTCGTCAAAGATAAGAAGTGCCGGACTGATACCATGCTTTGATTTTGATTCGGAAGAAAGGGCTTTATACCTGGACCCGTTTGTTTTACTTTCGATTTCCTTTGTTGCGGTTTTAATATTGAGAAGGTCTGAAAGTTCCTCGTCCATTTCGATCATTTGGCGCATATATGAAAAAGTGAGGGCGGCTTGATCCCGCTCAAATGCAGCGGAGTACATCTGCTCGTTTCTTTTTGCTTCGGGGCCTATTAAATGACCGAGTGTGAGTCCTGCTATAAGTGGAGTTTTACCATTTTTTTTGCCCACGCTGTATATTGCCTTCCTGACAATTCTTAACCCGTTTTCGTCAACAGGAGAATAAACCGGGCGGATAATATCCTTTTGCCAATCTCTTAAGATAAATGATTGCCCCTGGTGCATACCTTCGGGGATATGTAAAGTTTCAATGAAATCAATCATTTTTTGGGCTCTGGCTTTGTCTATGTAATCAGGCATATGTTAACCCCTAAAAATTAATCCTTCTCTTTTTGATTTTGGTTTTGTCACGCTGCCGGTTATGCCTCGATTTACTGTGGTATTGTTTACGGTTATTCCTAATTTTGTGGCAAGCCTGGTTGCAGATCCTTCCGCCTTAAAAGCAACATCAACATAGGGGTTTTGCTTCACAACTCCATTGGTTTGTTTTATTACCGAACCCTTTTTAAAAATTTCCGCCTCTGCATCCTTTTGTAAAACGCAAGCACCGCAATACATACGCAATAAGTCAAAGTGCTGCGGTTTAAAATGGTCAACCGGATAACACTTGACCACTCTTTTCCATACGGCCCTTGCTTTTGCGGTCATTCCTTTTGGCGGATCTGGCCTTGTTGGATTTCTTGGTTTTACCGCTTTTAATTTTGGCCCTGCTGGTTTTGGTCCACGCTTTCCCATGATTGTTTATCCTCTAAAATGCCCCCTGAAATTTACGATTTACTAATATTGTGACTGTATGCTCGCTCCCTGTGAAACAGTTCCACAAGGATTTGACCCCGGCTACCCCTATGCCGGTCATACATGACCAAACAATAGCATTTGATCACCACCAAGAGACGATCCATCACCCTTAACTGACGAATTACATCGTCTACATGCAAGTTGAGCGTTCCTATAGCTGTTCTCTCCACCTTTGCTCAACGGTATAATATGATCATGTGTCGCTTGTAATGGATGATTATTTGGCCTTGTAAGGTTCAGCTTTCTACCACAAACCTGGCATCTTCCGCCGTCTCTCAAAAACAAAACCTTTTCTATCTTATCTAAACAGTCTCTACAATAACAAGAGTGTTTAACAATGTGATTATAACAACCATCAGTATGGCATTGTAGTTGCTTCCTTATAATAGACTTCTTAGGCTGGATAATCTTGCTCTCAATCACCGTTCCCTTATCGTCCAGTTTCCCGGCTTTGGCCTGATTTATAAAATAATCCGTCACTGATATACTGGCAGCATTCATGATATCTTGAGCCGCTCTGAGATTGTTGGGGAAACCGCCAACACCGACCAGGCCGTCTTCAGTCAAATGAATTGTGATTTGTAGTTTTACTTTTGATTTGTTCATTGCTTTACTCCTCATTCCAAAAATGGTTCTTATCAAGCGGCAACCCATCAGCCCCGCATCCGACCGCAAACCCTCTTGATTCTTCCATTGCCTTGATCGAATCATGACAATGTTTGCACAGGCCTTGACGATTCTTTGGGTCATTAAATAATTCTGCACTCCCTTTGTGCGGCACGATATGATCAACTACTGTCGCCCCTGTGGTCTTGCCTACCTGAAGACAATACACACAAAGAGGATTTTTTTTCAGGAATAGCTTTGCTGACTTGGTCCATCGTGCATCATAAAGATGCTGCCATTTACGTTCGTACATCATCCCGCCTTTAAAAGCTTTTCCTTTAAGTTCCAAACAATCTGCTTATGAGGGTCCCGCATATTATCCGCCGCCCACTCTTTGATTTTGCCGTGTAGTTCCGGAAAGTCTGTAAAATCAAGAACCATTGTATGTTTTGTATTGCCCCTCTTCTGGTTCCGGATCTTGTTGCTGCAGATTTTACACTTAGTTTCAAAGCCTGTCCTGGTATTACTGGCCACAAAGAAGTTTTCCCGGGTCAACTCTTTTGCTTTGCCGCAATCTGGACAATAAAAGGTTTCGGGTTTCTCCTGGACAATTTTCTCTTTAGTTTGCGGTACCTCTGATTTTACCGGTGCCGAATCCGGCTCAACAACGGTTTTCTTTTTGGCCTTGGGAGTTTTGCCACAAGATTTATTATGGCAATCTTTACACCAAGCATGTAAGCCATCAGGAGAATTTTTGTCACGGTAGAAATGCTTCTTATCAGCTGGCTTTGACTTGTCACACTTTGTGCAGGTTTTCATTTTTGGTTCAACTTTTGTTTCCATAACTTTCCCCTTGTTTCGATTGTTGTATAATTCCTGGCCTATTTCGCAATTGGCACAACCGGCGTAATCAAGCGCCGATGCCTTAAGCCATCCATTTTTTACGGTACTTGCTTTTTTAAGCCCTTCCAGCCTGGCAATGCAGGTTTGCTCCGGTATGGTGGCATTGTATTTTTTGCAGTGGATCATTCCTTCACCTTAAGCCCCGGATTCCTGCTTATAACCTTGACCACATACTCAGCCGACTCCATAAGCTGTATCGTGTTTTGTTGCGCCTGCAGCACCTTGATATCCTGGGATAGTCCATAGCCCACAAAAGCCAAAAAACCGGATAAAATAAAAGAAATTGATATGGCTATTATGAAATATTTCACCTTCAGCCCTCCTCAATTTTTAAATAAACGCCAGGCCGGTTTTTATCGACTGAGTACCATTTGCCATTACTAAACATCGGAAACGGCACAAAACAATCCATATTGTCATCCTCAATGAACCCATGGGCAACCAACAGATCAGCAATAATCTGGACCGCATTATGAAAATCAAACTTTCTTTTGGTATCCCGCACAAAATAGAATTTGATTCTTGCCGGGTATTGGATGTCTTTAAAATAATCTCCAACAGCTTGACGAAAAAGGTTGGGCCTTGTGGTATAACACTCAACCTTTTTCCCGGAATATTTTTTAACACCGATTTTCTGCAGGTACTTTCTGACCGCATCGGAAGGAACAAAGGTTGTGTAATCTTTACCTGGAAGAGTGACAGGTTTTTTTGAGTTTTTCAGACTGGGGACATTGAAGGGGATGAAGATCATGCTTTCAGCCTCTTAACATTAGTCAATTTTTTTAAATTATCAGCCGGTATCAGGCCTGCTTTCTCTGCCGTATCCAGAACTAATTCTTTTTGCTGGTCTGTATCCTGGTATGCATCAATGAAGTCTTTTCTCCACCATTTCAGATCATTAGCTGTCATATTGCCCAATAGTTCAAAAGACCATCTATACGTCATGAGATATTTTGTGGTTTCATCAAAAAAAAGAGGTTCCGCCGCCCGTCCATACCGCTTGATCTTACTCAATATTTTATCAACCTCAATTCCAGCTCTTGTTTTTATATTGAGATTTCCAGCTACTTTTCCAATAGCATCGATAAACTCTTTTGTGGTTGGTACCGCCGGAAAGGTTTTTTCTCTGTTCTGTAGCAACCATGTCCCGGCTTGAGTAATCTGATCAATGGTGTATTCCTGCAGGGCCTTAAAGCGCATCTTAATACCATTTTTTGATATCTTGCCGCCGAAGTCCTCGGCTACACCCCACATGACCTCAGAAAATTTACCTAAAGTCTTTTCATTTTTATTCATGATAATCAGCCTCCTGTCTCATGTCTTCTATAAACTCCATACAGGCAACAGCGTTTTGGTCTGATCTGCTCATACTATTGCCGTTTAGTTTTTGGGGTCTGTTATTAATTTTATTTTCAGGCTTAAACCAAACACCTCTCATTTTTTGTTTCCAGGAAAGGACTTGTTTTCCGCCGGCATCCTTCCAGTTTCCATCGTTGTAATACTTCCAAGCATTTAAACCGGATTCTTTTGTATATCCATTTTCAAAAAAATAATTTTGAACTTCCTCGGGAGTGGGCGGAGAAAAAGATTTCTTTTTTATCTTTTTCTTTTTATTATTCTTCTCATTCTTCTCATTCTTGTTAGTGTACCGTCTGTTGTCCGTCTGTTGTCCGTCTGTTGTATTACCTGTTGTATCGTCTGCTTGATACAGTTCATATTTTATTATATTAATTAAGGTAGTTATGCGTGTTTTCTGTTGTACTATCTTCTTGTCTATATCCTCAAGTTCATCAAGAAACCGTCTGACTTTTCCCCTGGACCATTTCCACCTTTTAGCCAGTCTTACTTGCGACCAACCGACCTGGCCCCTTTTGACTTCAACCCTGTTCCCCCTAACTCTTATGAACCCGTTTTTATGGTTTGCAATAGAGAATAGGTCAACCCATGCCTGGCCTTTTGTGAACGGCTCAGAAAGCCACAAATCAGAATCAAGAAACCGCCTATGAAATTTGACCCATCCGTCCATTATGATCCTTGCTTAAAAGTTAACCCCGGTATTGCAGATTTAGCCGGTTCGTCAATCTGCTTCTTGGGCCGCACCGGGCCAGCCATTAGGAGGAGATCCCATGAAATATTTTAAATTTCGCTCGTATTTTTTCTATTAAATAAGTGCCATAGCTCTGCATGCAAGCAGCTTTTAAATAGTCCCGTAAATCGTGTTTATTCTTGAACTTCATCCCTGATCTATCATTCCAAAGTTTCAGAACCCCGCCATTTATCCCGTGCTCTGTTTCCCGGTGGCATACCTCACAACCTGGCAAGGCGTGTTCATCAGAAGGCTTTAAACTGGTCCCGCCTGATAATAATCGCTGGTGCATCGGTTCACATGGGAAACAACCGCATACTGCACAAGGCTGAAATGTTAACCATTTGAGGTATCCGGGGTCTGTTTCGGTTTTTGGTTTTGGGCAAGGAGTCAAGGTTTAACCTCATAATAAAAATTATCCGGTTCATTCGGCAGCGGAATATAAATAAACAACTCCATTGCAGCGAACCGCCGCACACTTTCCAGATAAATCTCCATGTTTTTTGTGCTTAATTTTGTTGTTGATTTCACAAAGGTTTTACCGTCTTTTTCATAGGCTAAAAACTTCTTACCCATTTCTTGATGAACTTCATCCTGGGTGTAGCCGGTATGATCAGATATTAATTTATAAACCACCCCCCACTGATACCGGCGCTGCTTGTCTGACCGGGTTTCTTTTTTCTTGGGGCGGGCAGCGTTCCAGCATTGAAGAAAGATTGGCTTTAATTCACTTAAAAGATAAGCTGTTCTTTTAGGTTTTAATTTATTGAACCAATCTGTGAAGGTCATTAAAATAAAACTCCCTGTTCTGCCTTAATTTGATATCCCATTGCAAAATCAAATATATATTTTGCTACTTCTGGATTGACCATGTTTCTTAATAATCTTCTTTTGTCTCTCACTTTAAACTTTGAAATATTAAAACCATAAACAATTTTATCGGCCCCATTAATAGCCTTATGGGTATAATCTCGTTTTGGAAAAGATTTTTCGGGAACATAAAAATTTGACCAAAATAAATGGCGGTCAAGGTTAAACATTGGTTGAATAATTGGGTCATAATATGGAACGACATTCTCAATAACCCATATAGATTCGCAAAAGTGTTGCAATAGCGTGATTTCTTCCCACAACCCTCTGTCTGGATATAATGCCGGGTAAAGTTTGCGCTGCACCCCCATTTTTCTTATTCTGCTATGAGTAGGACAAGGTGGGGAAGACCATATAAAATCAAATTCATCATAATAGTTTAAAAGATATTCGTGAGCATCACCGACAATAATTCTATCATCCGGATAAAACTCTGAATATATCTTTGCTATATCCGGATCAATTTCAACAGCCGTCACGTCAACGTCTTGCCAAAGCTTACGGTTTCCACCGATACCGGCATATAGGTTTAAAACCTTCATATGTATACTTCCTTACCTGTTAAGGCTTGTATTTCAGCCTTAAAAAGTTCTTTATCCCCGTTATTTCCTGACACATGAATAAGATGGATTTGTCGGATTTTTGAACAGTCATTCGCTCTGAAAAATTCTTTGACATTTTCAATTTCAAAATGACTTCTTGTAATCCTATTCCTGATCGCTTCGGGCACAACCCCTGCCTTGATATTTTTTTCTAATTTATCGGCTTGATAATTGCACTCAATTAAGTAATACTTAACACCGGAGAATTGATACCGACAATAGAACGAATCGGTTATATAACATAGCTTATCGCCGTTATTGCTCTGTAGTAAAAAGCCATGATTTTCAACATCGTGCTGTAAGGAAAAGGGGAGGATTTTAAACGTACCGATTTTGAATATTTCTTTGGTTTTGAAGGTGTGAATCCGGTGTCCAGTCACTCCAATTTCTTCACCGGTTTTTTTGGACATATAACAGTTGATTCCAGCCCGTGAAATTTCTTTTGTGGCTTTGCAATGATCTTTATGAGAGTGAGAGATTAAACAACCTGAAACCTTGCTTAATTTAAAAGAAAAAGCCTCCTGGATCTGTTTGAAAGGAATACCGCATTCTATCATGATTTTAGTATCACCATCATTGATCGAATAACAATTTCCAGAAGATCCGGAGGCTATGGTTTTAATGTTGATCATTTAAAAATCCGGTCCCGTTTTCTCGCCCTCTGCGGCTTCCTGGGCCGTAATCTCTTTTTTTTCAGATTCCGTCATTCCGTCCTCGCCTGGCTCTTCCTGGGGGATATCAATAATTTCTTCATTGGCATTCTGGTTGATTTCGTCTTTAACTGAATTATCAGGTAATACGTCAACGGCCTCAAGCTCCTGATTTTCAACGATTAAAAAAGAGGCGTTTATTTTTTCAGGATCAAGTTTTATGTGTTCAGTTGTTCGATGAACAAGCGTTTTCATTCTCATTTTGGCTTGATGTTTGTCCCAAAACTTTTTGGATTGTGCGGCAGATTTTGAAGATAAAAATTCTTTTTCTGAAACCAGTACCAGGACATTTTGAGAATTATCCTTATATTCAATATACCCAAAACCGCCGATTATATCCCCCCTGTCGAACGGATTTTTTATTTGAAATTCATACGAATCAAGCTTTTGATTATTGCTTTTTTTAATCACAGTGAATTTATCTTTTGAGTAAACAAGCTCATAAATGATGTTTACGGGTTTTTCTGTGGCCATATTCCTTCGGTAATAATCATTCCCCTCATACCCTATGCGGAGGTCAAGGTCATAAAGGCTTTTCTTGCCGTTAAAATACGGTATCACTGATATATGGTTTGGTATCAACGCATCCAGGCCGAGTTCAATCCTATGGATTCCGTCAATGGCAAGCTTTTCCATATTGACATTTTTCCATTCATACGGGGAAACTTTGCGCTTATCTTTTTCCCTTTTTGCCTCAAGGTCTTTCAGGGCAATATCAACTTTAATGAAAAGATGTTGGGCCAGCTTTTTTTGGTATGAAGATAACTCAATCCCGCCGATGGTGCTTTGAAACTCACCAATGACAGCATTCGTGAACCTTTCTGACATTGTCCTTGTATCTGCTTTTTGGATTTCTTTAGTCAAGTGATCCCCCTTTTAAGAAGCCGCTTTAACTTCTTTTCTCTCTGATACGGTTAATTCCTGGTCCCTGGAAACAACCAAGTTAATGACTTGGCAATCCATGGGTGTGATTTCATTCACACTTTCCGCATTGTCGATGAAGACCGGGCCTCTGAACCCGTAAAAATCAGACAGGGTTTTAATGATATCCAACCCCACATTGATTCGGGCGGCATTATTCAGACCGTGGTTAAAAGGCACCCCGTCAAAAAGGGTTTCACAGCACTCCTCAATTCCACCGTTCACCTGAGTTGAAAACATTTTGAACCGGGCAAACTTGAATTTTTTGTTAATTTGCCCCTCAAGCATTCCAACCTTTTTCACAATGAATTTTTCAATGAGGAAAAGCTCAGACTCCAGTTTTTCAAATTTTGCAGCAAGTGTTTTTTCCTGGCCTTCAAGCTCCTCTATCCTGGCTCGGGATTTTTCGGCGGCGTTCCATGCGGCTTCCTGGGTAGCACATGCCTCTATTTTTTTCTGAGTCTCATGGATTTGGAGTTCAACCTCCCCCTCCTGGGTTTTTGACCCGTTCAGGAGTGCCTCTATTTCCATTTCAAGGGATTCTTTGACTTTATCCAGAGGAGAAGTGAGCTTGGGAGAATCAAGGCCTTTGAGATCTGCTTTTTTGGCTTCCAGATCTTTGTCAATTTCGGCAACCGCCTTTTTATCAGAATCAATTGATACTTTTGCCGCCTTGATGGATTTTTCACCATCAGCAATGAACTTTTTCAGGTCAACGCCTTCTTTGTTGATTTTTTCCAGGCGTTCAGCTTTCATTTTATTGAAAAGTTCAATGGTGCTCTTGATATCTTCTTCCGGTAATTCCTGACCACAGGTAGGACAGGAATTGTCACCGGAAGGTTGTTTTTCATCTTCGGCATACCACCGCTCCCGCACTTTATCTATTGCGCCAGAAGAGATTTTATTCCGCTTTTCATCCCTTTCAATTTCCTGCTTGCTGATTTTAATTTGATTGACCAGGGCCCACCGCTCAGACTCAAGCTTTGAAATGGCATCCATGATGGGTTTTTTAAGATCGGCTTGCTTTTGATTTGCATCGTTTTTGAATTGCTGAATCTCGGCATTGATTTCGTTCAGGCGTACCTTTTTGGCACTCAAGGCCTCATTTGATGTTAAAGACCGGAGTTTTTCTTTTTCATCCTCAAGTGCTTTTTCCAGCATAGTTTTTTCTTTCGGGTCCGGCTGTTCTGCATCCTTGGCAGCTTCTTGATTTTCGGCAATCCTGGCCGGGATCTGATCAAGCTCTTTGTTAATCTCTCTTTTTTTTGCCTGGATTTTTTTCTTGTGATCGTCAATGGAACAATCACCCAGGATGGAAGAAAGCTTTTTTAATTTTGTATCTGAATCAATAACGTCCTGATCCGTGATATCACCACACATTTCCAAGAGAATTGACCGGCGGGCTGTCCAGTGGAGACTATTAAACTCCATTGGATTTGTAACCAGCTTAAAAGAATTGATATTGATAATCTCTGCTATCTTGGTATCATATTCTTTTTTCTTGGCCGGCACATCATCAATAAAATAATCTGTTGTATGGCCTGTGAATTCCTGCTTTGCCGTGCCTCTTTTTTTAGTGTACTTTTCTTTGAACCGTTTTTTAAGGATCACTGTTTTATTGTTATAATCAAAAATGCCCTCAACTTCGGTTTCCAGGTTGTGGATTTCATTCCCTTTTTTATCGACCGGCTTAAGCTGGAAATCAGATTTCCCCCGGCTGTCTTTGCCGAAAAAAAGATAGGAAACGCTGTCCGGTATGGTTGTCTTGCCGGTTCCGTTATCACCGAAAATTGAAGTATTTCCGTTTGGCTCAATGGCAAAGTCTTTTATACCTTTGAAATTTTTTAATTTTAGATTGCTTATTGATAAAATGTTCATGGTCCCTATTTCGAGCCCTTTTTCTTTCATTTTTGCTCCCTTTTTAAAGTGTTAACCCAAGTAAGATAAAAATCACCCCAACCGCCCCAAGCGCCAAAATACAAGCTGCACCGAAAAGACATCTTACCGGGTCAACTTCTTCAATCTCCTGATCATTAATTGTCATTTTTTTGTTAAATACTCTCCCCGGTTCGCTGCATACCCTGCTTTATTTTATGAATTTTAATAGCTGGCATTTTGATCCAGCGATAAGGCTTCACAATTGCTGTTTTTTTGTTTTCCGAAATGAGCCTTCCAAGGATTCTTTCTCCGTTACTATTTGTGTATTCTACTATTGCTGGCATTTTACTCCTTCGGTTCGATCACCGCCCAAGGTGTCGAACCTTTTAAATTATTGGTTGTCTTGCTATTCCCGGTTGCCTTGTTCCTTGCGTATTGGCAAGCTGCTTATGTGGCTGGCAGTTGGGTTAATTATTAAACTGCATCAAAAGGCCGGTAGTAACACTCTGCAAATCCAGCAATTCCTTGACACAATCTTTACTTTCGTCATGTGTGACAATTTTATCCTCAATGGCACCCGCTACAGTGGCGATAGCTTCTCCGGCTTCTTTGGCAAGCTTTGCAACTGATTTATAATTTAATGGTGTTGGCTCACAGGAAATTGAAATAGCCGTTCTTTTTGCATCCGCTTCGATAATGTCAAGGATTGAAAAATCATTGTTGCAGATCCGACAGATAGGAACAATTAAATAGGCGGGTAAAGGTGTTTTGTTGTCTGGAGAAAAATAGGCCTGCAAGGAACTCTCTGAAATATCAATTCCAAACCGGTTAAAAAGCTCAATGCCGATCCAGTTTATCGAAAGTCCGTGCTTCTTCGGGTATCCGTGCAACTGACTGGTTATTTTACACATTTTACCACTTCCCTTTTTTGATTTGACGGGTTATTTTTAAGATGAAAAAAGTTCATGCTGCTGTCTCCTTTTCTAACTGACTGAATGCCGCCCTAAACTCTTCCGGATTTGACCTTTTCCATTCTGAAATTGATTTACCGGGAAACAGATCAGAGAGTTTTTCAGCCATGTTCCAGGATACTTTTCTTTCTCCATTAAACAGCATTGATAGGTACTGCTCACTGATTCCAAAATGATTTGATATTTCTTTTCTTGATTTCATACCGTTAATCTATTTAAAACTTTAACATAAGTCAAGCATTATTTAACAAAGCGTTACAATCAACACTGATCTATCTTTTAAGATCGACAACGGGGTTTATCAATCGCTCCTCGGGACCGATGATATTTGGATTGAATTTGAATTTTTTGAAACTCAAAATGGAAAAATGTTGTGGGAGTTGATAGATTTCGGAGTAAAATAACTTGACATTTCGCTAAAATTATGCCTACTATAACTTAGATCACCGCCCAAGGTGTCGGGCCTTCTTTTGGAGGGTCCACATGGAAAAATCAGTTTTAAAAACCGGAAAGACTTCAAAATCTTTGCCGGTTTTTTGTGTTCAGGCACCATCGTCCTATCCAGCCGCACCAATCACAACCTTTGAAATTCACAAACCAGGACAAAATTTTATCAAGTTTCGACTTGTTGAAGGCGGGCCGGTATTGGGGATTTTGAAATAATGCAGACCGATGCAAAAGGAAACACTCCGGCAAAACTAACCTCATCTGAGAAAAAATGGCGCAAGGATGTTAAATCAGGAAATCTAAACAAAAAATATGATGTTCTTCGCCAGCGCCAGGCCCTGCCCTTAAAAGACAAAATCAATATGTCCCTGGAAAGAATACGGGAATGGTATCAAGCCTTTGATGGAAACGTGGCTGTTAGTTTCAGCGGCGGCAAAGACAGTGCTGTTTTACTGTATCTGGTAAGAAAAATATATCCAAAGGTGCCGGCAGTTTTCTGCAATACCGGTCTTGAGTATCCGGAGATCCTCAGCATAGTCAAGAAAACTGAAAATATCACCACCGTCCGGCCCAGGATACCCTTTCACCATATCATCCGTGATTATGGCTGGCCGGTGATCAGCAAGAAGGCCGCAAGGGGAATCAATGTCTTGAGAAATCCCACGCCAAACAATCAAAATATTTGGCGGCTGTATGATCAAGGTATAAATCGATTCGGTCAGAAGGTGAATGGCTTCAAAGTTGCTCAAAGGTGGCGGTTTTTAATGCATGCCCCCTTCCTTATTTCTGACAAGTGCTGCCAGATCATGGAAAAAAACCCCATGGCCAGATATGAGAAACAGACCGGCAGGGCTCAAATGGTAGGCATGATGGCAGCTGATTCCAAGGCCAGGGAAAAAGTATATCTGCAAACCGGGTGCAATGCGTTTGATGCAAAACATCCCCGGTCAATACCCATGGGTTTCTGGACTGAACAGGATGTTATCCAGGCCTTGAAGGTTTTTAATATTCCATATGCCAAGGTTTATGGAAATATTTGCCAGGATAATTCAAATGGGAAATTGTTTTTTGATGGTGTTCATTCTACCGGGTGTATTTTTTGTTGTTTTGGTTTGCACATGGAGACAGCCCCAAATCGCTTTCAGATGTTGAGAAAAACCCACCCAAAGCAATATAAATTTTGTATGGAAAAATTAGGGCTTAAAAATGTTTTGGATTTTATACATGACAATTGCCCTGATCGAAAAGTAGCAGCAAAATTTAGCTATCGTAATTATGAAAAACAAATTCAAACTGAAATGTTTTAAAGGAGTATCAGATGAAAGAACACCCAATCTTATTCAAACCAGACATGGTGGCAGCTATATTGGATGGGCGAAAAACTCAAACCCGTAGGATTTTGAAGCCACAACCAACATCAGGAATTGTATTTACAGAAGACCTTTTAAAAAAAGGCAAATACAGCATAGGCGATTTACTTTGGGTCCGGGAAACTTTTGCACCTTATATCAGGGGTGATGGTCAAGATGGATATGATCCATTTATTAGATATATGGCTGATGAAAGAGAGATTGAGGTTTCAATAGATAATATTGAAATATGGGATAAGCTTGAGGAGAAAGGCTACCATTGGAGGCCATCAATACATATGCACAAGGTATTTTGCAGATTATGGTTAAAAGTAAAAAACATCCGGGCTGAACGGCTGCAGGATATTACAGAAGAAGATGCCAAGGCAGAGGGGATTCAAGCCTTTAAATATGGTGTCGAATATGGTCCAGAACATGAAAGCATCGGTTATGGGACAGAGCGTCTCGCACTCGGTGCTATGGATTGCACAGCCAAAAACGCATTCAGGTTTTTATGGGATTCGATAAACGGTAAACCAAGAAAAGATGGAACCGATATTTCATGGAAAGCTAATCCCTGGCTTTGGGTAATTTCATTTGAGCAGACTGAGGGGCCAAAATAATGCCAACCAGTTTGGCTAACATTACAAATTGCGGGTTATACGGAACTGCATAACACCTTATTATCTTACAACTTTAAACGGAGGGAATTATGTCATACAATTGCGATACATTTAAAATTAAAAAAATCAAAGATCTTAGAATCCCACTTTCCAGCCTGCACAAACATGATAGATCTGATTGGCATCTTGACAGAATCAACAATGAGGATGGATCAGTTACTTTTGTATCCTGTGAGGTAACTATGAATGGAATTATTGAGGATGATACTTTTGTATGCAAGAAAATCGATTGCTCTGGTGAAGGTAGCGGAACGACTATGAACTGGATAATAGAACCTGCATTGAAAGATAGCACTGGAGAATTGATAGCTTCTTGTGTTTGGGAAGGTGGTGATTCTATAAATAAATTAACTGTAAAAGACGGCAATGTATCATGGGAAGATATTGAAATATAATCGATAATAAGCCGTTGCAGACGTATTTCGCTACGCTCAACGCTGAACTAAATTATTGGTCCGATAGGAGGTAGTTCATGAGCATTGAAAAAGAATATGAATGTGAGACAAAGAATAGTCCATTTCTAATACGTCTTACAAAAAACAAAAAAATTAAATCTATTAATTATACAGAAGAGTT
>Ga0257125_1000814_pt1 | contig 36620 bp, 31 predicted proteins | sample SI106_200metaG_FD_190183 | JGI IMG/M metagenome (GOLD analysis project Ga0257125, IMG submission 190183) | Marine microbial communities from Saanich Inlet, British Columbia, Canada - SI106_200 | ecosystem: Environmental > Aquatic > Marine > Inlet | place: Canada: British Columbia | collected... | reverse complement strand
GTCACGTGCCATGATCATCTGGTTTTTCTTCCTGGGATTGTTACTTTTTGCGGGTATGGGAGAATGGGTTGCTGCTATACTTGGTTTTGAAGAAGGAACTGCCGGCACGATAGCGGCTATTGTTTACTGTTCTTTTTTGGCGTACCACTGGTTTTTCCGTTAGACAGCGTTTTGGAAATGTCAGGCAATGAACGGATGGCCAATGATATAGGTTGATGACGAGGATATGGGCAAGAGCTCAAAAAAGATTCAGGACCCCGATTTTGGCCGGCTGCTGTGGAAGATGGCCGGCCTTCTCTCTGCCTGGCATAGGTGCAAAAGGAAAGCTCCCCGTCCTGTTTCACCGTCAAGACAGAGGGCTCTCCAAAGGGCTGTAGCGGAATAATTGAAAAATGGCCGATGCGGGAAACAAAGTCAAGGAGGATCCGAGTACTTATTCCCATTTGTCAGGACAGAACAGCTTCTGCCCATCTGGTAGAACCACAGGATTATCGAGCAGGCTTCTTTTCAGGTGTTTCTCGTAAATTTTCCTATGCTCAGTGCAGACTCTGATTAATTCTTCTGCTTTTCGGCGGAACGGCTTCACCAGAAAGACAGGTTTGTCTGGAAAATTCTGGACCACAGCTTCAACTGCAGGAACTATATCAGTATCGCCAGTAATCAAAACAGCAGAGTCATATTTCCCGAGAAAGGCCCTTTCTAAAAGAGCAAGGGCAATATTGACATCAGTCTGCTTCTCTTCATGGGTCCGATATTGCTCCCCGCATCGCGCCAAGCAAGTTAGCGTCTTCGGCTTGAATCTGCCCAGGACAGTTTCAACATCATGGGCGGCTAGAGCTCGGATATAGTGCTGATGACGTTTTGTCTTCCTGGGGTTCCAATCTGCATAGGACGTGAAGTAGAGAACGGTATCCAGGTTCTCAGAGGGCACAAAGCATTCAGCCAGCTTTCTCAGATTGAGCCATTTGTATCTGTGGTACCTGGCGTCTTCCTTCAGGCTGTGATATAGATTGAAACCATCGACAAAAACAGTAGTTCTTCCCTTAACTGGAAATCCCAAATCGCCTCCTCTCAAAAAAAAACCCCCGAACTCCTCGACGAGCGAGGCGGGGGGGCCCAGGGCACCTACGTCCCTAGGCGAGGATATTTATATAATCGGCAATCATCACGGCTAAATCAAGGAAAAAATATCCTTGGAAGTCCCTGGAAGTCCCTTGACGTTGTCCAATGTCACTCCAAGGCACCGTCGGCCGGCTCCGGCTCGTAGTAGAGGAAATCCCCCGGCTGGGCGTTCAGGACCCGGCAGAGCTGGTTGATGGTAGAGCCGCCTATGCTGGTGCGGTGGCCCCTGATGAGGCGGTTTAGGCTGACCACTCTCATACTGCAGCGCCGGGCAAGCTCAGCCTGGGACTTGATTCCTTCTTTCTCCATCAGGACCTTGATTCTGGATTCTCGGATCCTCACGGCCATGCTCCTTTTTCCTTTCAATATACTCCTATAAGGATAATAAGGCAATAAACAATACAGGGATTTATTACCTGTAAAAAACAAAAAATAAGCCTTGAATTATACTCCGTAGTGGAGTATATTGTAGATAACAGTTTCATTTTTAAAGGCCCACCAGGTGCTTGAACACCCGGCAGGCCCACATGTCCACAGCGCCTTTCCCTTGGAGGCCAGCGCCATGAACGTATCAAAAGTACCATCTCCGGGTGTATCCCGCCAGTCTGCCGGCCGCACTGACCGGCTCCCCCTCGAACAGCTCTATTCCCACTACGGCCAGCCCTGGCCTGGGGACATCTCCAAACATCTCCGGAAGGCCCAGCAGCAGGAAGAGGAGGACTTCGACGCTCTCATCCTGGACATGCAGCGCCAGGAAGCTCTGAGCGGCCTGGATGCCGAATCCCGGCACTATGACGGGAGGACGGAGTTGTTCCAGCAGCTGGACCGGAGGGTGGCCTGATGGCTGTCGCTGCGGATCCCACCCAAATCCTGGACATCCTGGACAGGGCTCTCACGGATCCGGAAATCACCATCTCCCGGATGCGCTTTATCCGCCATGTGCTGGAAGCCGGCCGGGAGGTGGATTCCTTTTCCGCTTGGGAAGTCGCCCAGGTAATTGACTGCACCCAGCGCACAGCCAGGACAGTGAAAAGCTGGGTGCGGAAATTCATTTCCGTCATGTATGTAGAACCCCCTGAAGATTTAAAGAAAGAAAACAACATGCATATGGACGCCACCATTGAACTGGCGCAGCAGCAGCTGGAGGAGATCGGCTGGGGCCTGCTGGACGGCCAGCGAGTGAAGAACCCGGCAGACCTGATCGAGGAGTATGGAGCCCTGAACGTCCTGTATGGCTGCTGGTGCTGTCAGACGAAGAAGGTGAAGAGCAAGCCGGCCTTTCTGACCTGGTGGCTGCGAGAAGGCCACGAAGCGCCCTCTGGCTGGGCTCCCCCAGAACTGCGGCAGAAGCAGGCCCCAGAGCCGACAGAGGAGCCCCAGGCTCCACAGACGCTGCCAGAGCGCCCGGAGCCTCCACAGGAGCTGCAGTCTGTGTGGCAGGAGATCCTGACTCACATGGAGCCCCTGATACGCCCCAGCGCCTTCCGGAGCTGGATTGAACCCCTTTCCCTGCTGGAGATCGAGGACGGCCAGAGGCCCGTTCTGTGGGCTCCAGACGGCTTCCACAAGCAATGGGTGGAGGAACGGCTGTCTCAGCCGCTCGAGCGCGTCTGCCAGGCGCTGGGCTTCGACGGGTTCCGAGTCGCCTTCCCGGCCAGAGAGGCAAGAACAGGAGATCGTGGATAATGGCTAAATCTGAGAATATCGGGCAACTGGCCGCTGCCCTTTCCAAGGCCCAGGGCGCAATCAAAGGGGCGATCAAGGACAGCGCCAACCCCTTCTTTAAATCTTCTTATGCGGACCTGGCCAGCGTTTGGGATGCCGCTCGGGCTCCTCTCGCCGCCAACGGCCTGGCCGTAGTGCAGACGACTGAACTCCCTGGGGATGGTGGCGCGGTGCTGGTGACCACCCTCTGCCACGAAAGCGGGGAATGGATTGACGGTATGCTTCCCATCAGGCCCGTCAAGGATGATCCCCAGGGGATGGGCAGCGCGATCACCTACATGCGGCGGTATGCCCTCGCCGCCATCGTGGGGATTGCACCCGAGGACGACGACGGGAACGCAGCGTCAGGACGCGTCCAGGGGATCAACGGCAACGGGCACAAGCAGCAGCCCCCGCGGCAGAGGGAGCCCCAGGAAGCGCCTGCAGCGCCCCCGCATAATGGCGACAACATCTTCGCGGAGATAAACGCCCTGGAGCGCAAGGCCTACGGTATCCCGGTTGCGTGGTGCAATGCGCGGGAGAAATACCTGGGCAAGGCATCCTTCGAGGGCGTCGAGAGGGCCAAGCTGGAAGCCTACATGGGGCACATGTTGGATAAGCTGGCGGCAGCGACAACCGCCTAACCCAAAGGAGCGGAGGGCAATATGATAGACCTACACGCCATCCACCAGGATCTCCACGCCGGCCTTCTCAAACTGCGAGACCTGGACGACTACACACGCCGGCAGTATGTGAACTGGAGGTTCAGCTGTAGGCGCCGCAGAAGAAGGGCAGCCAGACGGGAGGAGCGGAACGATGGTAGCGATAGTTGAGCGCCTTCCATCCCAGGCCAGCCTTTCCCTGGAGAAAAGAGTGGAAGTCCTGGAGGGATTGACTGAGCGACTCTTTGAGTATGTCTGCCAGAAGGACCAGGAACTGCAGGAAGCCCAGGAGAAGCTGGCTATTGTTGATCGGCGGACCCGCAACCACCACGACAAAGTTCTGCATCTGTGGGCTCTGCAGCCGGGACAGGATGCTTTTCAAAGTCTGTCAGATTTTCAATTACAAAAACTGGCCGGGCAACTGAAGCCATGGCTTGAAAGCGAATAGCCAGGAGGAGGGCGCAGGACCTGAGCCTGCACAAAAAGGGCTCTTCTCCGTGATGGGGTGCTGCAGTGGCCAGCAGGCTGCCGGCACCCCATCACTATCGAACTGAGAAGGAGGATGACGAGATGAGAGGATCAATCCAGAAACGAACCCTGAAGGCGATGAAGGACGGGAAACCAGCCGTCCAGTATTACATCGTTTACGAGTTGGGAATGAGATGGGATGAGAAGAAGGAGAAGTATGTTCGCCGGCAAAAATGGGAACGGGTGCCAGAGGAGCAGAACACCAAGAAGAAGGCTCAGAAGTTACTGACCAAGCGCCTGGCAGAGATTGACCGGGGTGAGTTCATAGAGCCGGATACAGTGACGTTCAGGGAGTTCAAAGATATTTGGGTGAGCAAATATGCGGAAGGCCAGGTTCGTCCCGCGACTATGGAACTGTATAGAAGCACCTTCAACCGCCACCTTATTCCAGCCTTTGGAGACGTCGAGATTGCCAAGATTCGGGTTGAGGATGTACAGGAACTCAAATCTAAGAAACTGGCAGAAGGACTTTCACCGGAGACCGTGAAGAAGATTCTCCGACTATTACGGCAGATGTTGGACCATGCCGTGGACTGGGGAAGGATACGGACCAACCCAACCCGGAAGGTGTCCTTCCCGCGCATACCCCGGAGGGAGACAGATTTCTATTCTCCAGAAGAAATCCGTCTGCTGCTGAAGAAGGCTCCGGCAAAGTGGTATCCGTTCTACCTGGTGGCCGTCACAACAGGAATGCGTCTCGGGGAATTGCTGGCCATGAAGTGGGAGAATCTGGATTGGAACCAGAAGCAGTATTCCGTCAAAGAGACCTTTTCCCAGAAACGGGGGCCCACAGCGCGGGGATTTGCGGAGACCAAAACTGAGGGGTCGGCCCAAACCGTGGACCTGACGGCTACCTGCCTCCGGGCCCTGGAGGCGCATCGGAAGCGGCAGGCAGAGGAAAAGCTGAAGGTCGGTGAGAAGTATCAGGATTTGGGCTTGATCTTCGCTACTGGTATAGGATCAGGCTGGAATGACAAAAACGTGGTCAATCGGGAATTTCACCCGCTCCTGAAAGAGGCAGGACTGCGGCGAATCCGTTTCCATGATTTGCGGCATACTTGCGCTTCTCTGCTGATTGCTCAGGGAGAGAGCCCAAAGTACGTTCAGCGGCAGCTGCGCCACGCTTCTATCCAGATCACCTTTGATCGCTACGGCCACCTGTTCCCGGAAACAAACCGGAAAGCAATGCGGCGAATGGATGAGACGCTATTCGGGAAGCCGGCGAAGACCACCAGAGGGCAGGCCGTCTAACGAATATCTCACATAGAGACCCCAAGCAGGCAGTAAAGGACACAAACATCCAACAATGCAGTGCGGTGGATTTTCTGCCAGAACAAAACGTTACAAACTATACAGAAACAGACAGGAAGCGCTCAACGGACCTTACAAGCAGGGGGTCGCTGGTTCGAGCCCGGCATCGCCCACCATTTTAGACGGCCCTGGGAGAAAATCCTGGGGCCGTCTTTTTTGCGTTTCCTGATGCTTTGGGGAGGCAGACCATCCGGGCATCCGTTAGGGTCTATTTGTGGCAGACAAATGGTTTCGGGACGCTGATGGCGGGACCATTTTCGTTGATGTGTGAGCTATCCTAAGGGACAAGGGGGTAAGCCACAAGATTGGGGAGGTGAGTAAAAAACGGTACCGACCAATCCAACTCGCTTTATCATCGCGGCCAAACGATCGACTACCGCAGTGCTTGCCATGATACCAGAAACAGAAGCTCAAGATGATGATTCAATATGGCACTTTGATAATGTGCGGGCTATATTTGCAGCATTACAGCAGGCTGCATGATCTTCATAGCCAACCTGTCATTCCACAGAAATTCGACGCCTATTCGAAGCATTTTTTTCATGGCAAAGCACCACACAGAGCACAGCATTGAGTTGAAGCTCCCCGGCAGCCCTAGCTACGAGCAGGTCGCGCGAGCTACGGCCGTATCCATAGTTAGACAGATGGGGTTCAGGCAGGATCACATCGATGCATTGGACACGGCCCTGGGCGAGGCCTACCGCAATGCCATAGAACACGGCAATCGTGGCGACGATATGCTGCCGGTGACGATCAAATTCAAGTTGCAGCAGACGTGTTTGCTCGTGGAGATAGTTGACCACGGCGAGGGTTTCGAACTCCCTCAGTCGCCCGATATCGACGAGCAGGTGGCAGGTCGTGAAGATCGCCGCGGCTGGGGTATTCATCTAATGCAAAATCTCGTGGATCAGGTGAGTTTTCACGTAAATGAGCAGGGAGAACACTTCACCTGCTTATATCTTTTCAAGAACGACGTAGGGAACGTCAGGCAGGGGGAAGACCGTTGATGGAAGATCGCATCAAGACGGCAGTAGAAAACGTGGACGGCACAGCTGTCATCAAGATCGAAGGCGATCTGACCGCCGCCGCACAGGAGCAACTGGATGCTGACTATGCTACTGCGATCGTTTCTGGAGCTTCCAGAATCGTCATTGCCTTCCGCGAGACAGACCATATCAACAGCGCTGGGGTAGGCATTCTCATCGGCCTTGTCATGGAATGCCGCAACAAAGATATAGGGATGCGTTTTGCCCATCCCTCGCCGCATTTCCGCAGGATATTTGACATCGTCGGCCTGAGCCGCTACGTGGAAATCTTCCCCACGCTCGAAAAGGCTCTGGTCGATTTCACCCATTGAACCCAACCCGAAAAATGTGCATCTCTGTGCCAACCCTTGTTTGACTGCCTCAAATGACAGAGCATCCTTAACGACGCTGGACTCAGTTGGGAAACGGGAATGATCTGAACCATGACATCCCAAGTAGAACGCGAACTAGAGCACCGACTCTTTCACCTGCAAACGCTATATGACGTGAGCAGGGAGATCGTCCCTCTGCAGGATGTGCAGAGCATTCTCAAAGTGGCGGCCATGACCCTGGCTGGAGTTCTGGGGGCATCCACAGCTGTTGTCCTGAGGTGCACTGAGAACACTGCCGTCCCGAAGGTGAGCTTTTCCCTGGGACTGGATTCCACTCTCGGTAGCAATCTGGAATGCGATCCCAGTTTTGCCGAGGAAGTATGTCTAGTAGAGGTAATCGATACTGCTTTTGGTGCCCGATTACGTCAAGCTCAGATACAGGTCTGGATGGGGTTCCAATTGGAGGAGGATCTGGCTGCGGGATTGGGGTTGGGACCGCGTCTGGCAGAGACGACCTACAGCAGAGATGATCTGCAGTTCCTCGAGACTGTTCGCCTGATGGTGCATCAAGCCCTGATCAACGCTCAGCTCTACGAAGCCCAGCGGATGGCTAACGCCATTCTGGAACGGGCGAATCAGGAACTGGAAGTCCAGGTGCAGGATCGCACAGAAGCGCTTTCGGCGGCCTGTCAGGCGCTCAGCAGTGTAGATGATTCCAGCCAGTTCATCAGCGAGAGCCCAGCCATGCGCCAGGTCTGTGTCCAATTGGAGCAAGTGGCGCCCACCGAACTCACCGCGCTGATCCAGGGCGAGACTGGCACGGGTAAGAGCGTGGTCGCCCGTCTCTTACACCAGCTTAGCCCCCGTCGCGATGCTCCCTTCGTGCAGGTCAACTGTGGTTCTCTGCCGTCCAATCTGGTCGAGAGCGAGTTGTTCGGGCACGAGAAGGGAGCCTTTACCGGAGCGTCTTCGCGGCGCATTGGAAAAGTCGAACTCGTCCAGCAGGGAACGCTCTTCCTGGACGAAATCGGCGATATGCCTCACGAAGTGCAGGTGAAGCTCTTGCGCCTGCTGGAAGAGCGCGCCTTTGAGCGCGTGGGAGGAAATCGCGTGCTCTCTTCGCAGGCGCGCGTTATCGCCGCGACCAACCGCGATCTGGAGCGCTTGGTGCAGGAGAGCCGCTTCCGCGAGGATCTCTACTTCCGACTGCGCGTCTTTCCGGTGCACCTTCCCCCCTTGCGGGAGCGCGGGGCGGATATTCCCCTTCTGGCGCGCAGCGCCGTTGAGGACTTCAGCCGTCGCCTCAATCGATCCGTGTCACAGATCAACCCGGCCGTTCTCGACCGCCTGCAGGAATATGCCTGGCCGGGCAACGTGCGCGAACTGGAGCATCTCATGCAACGGGCCGTCCTCGTATGTCAGAGCCAGCGGATCGAGCTGCAGGATATCGACATGGCCCCGCGTCTGCACGCTGGAGAGCCACCCCCGAGCGGCTTTATCTCCCTGGCCGAACAGGAAAAGCAGCACATTAGGCGCGCTCTGGAGGCGACCAACTGGGTCGTCTTCGGGGAGCGCGGTGCTGCTCGGTTGCTCGATATCAATCCACAGACGCTGCGCTATCGTATAAAAAAACACGGGCTGGTGCGACCATCCTGAGTGTCAATAGTCACAATATATTGTCAATATTGTCAATTCCATTTATCAATCTATTTTTATTGATGTTAAAGATGTATTACAGGTAGTTGATTTGTGAATATTCACAATTTTTCAGACCTTCTTGTATTCGAAAAGAATGTGAATTTTATTGTTTGACATTGTTAAGATTATTATAAACAGATATTTAATGCACTGAATGGCCGATGCACCTCCGTGCGGCACGGCCTTTGCAATATTACACGCTACAAACGCCCCATTCGGCTCTCGAATGCCGAGAACTATCTGCCCGGGAGAAGGATTATGAGTACAGATGCCCAACAGACGCCCGCCGCTGACAATCTAGACGTCCTCCAGGAAGTCGACCTAAACTTTTCGTTCCTCCTGGGCGGCACCACCATGACTATGGATCAGCTCACCGAGTTGGGCGAACAGAGCCTGGTCGAACTGGATCGCAACGTCGGCGAGCCGATCGATGTGCTGGTCAACGGCAGGCTCTTTGCCCGCGGCGAAGTCGTCACTGTGGAAGAGAGCTTCGGCGTCCGTCTCATCGAGATCGTCCGCCCCCTGGCACAGGAGAAAAACGCCGATGACAGCTGAAACTCCCGCCATGGACAAAGCGCGCCTGGAACGCAAGCGCGCTACCTATGCGCACATGGGCGACGTCGGGGTGGAGATCTCAGTGGAACTGGGCCGCAAATCCATACCGCTGAGCCAAGCCCGCTGTCTGCGCAAGGATGAAGTCATCGAACTCGACAAACTGGCCGGCGAGGCGTTCGAGATGCGGGCCAACGGGCATCCCTTTGCCCTGGGCGAGATCGCCGTCGTAACCGATTTGATGGCCTTTCGCATCACCCAGTTCATTCAGCAGTCACGGGAGTAAGGGCAGATGGCAGACAAGGAACAGACCACCCGCGAGGGGCAGCCGCAACAGTGGGTGCCGTCCACTCGAGAGGCCGGGCCGGCAGGACCTGGCGCCCCCTTCTATCCCTCGTTCAGCGACGCGTCGCATCCTTCCCGGTTCGCTCTGGACGCCGCCATCCGCCTCGATCCTGAGGGCACCGCAACTCAACTGGTCGAAGCGCTGCGCGCAGGCGGGGCCGGGGAGCAGTTGACCCACTTCTTCAGTGTCTTGCGACAGCGGCTCGAGGGGGATGTCGTCTCCACGCCGGAGGAAGGTCCGCTCCACGAGCGATTGCAGGCGTTGGAGGCTACGGTAAAAGAGCTGGCCGAGAAGCTGGCGAGCGCGCCGGTGAAGGCGCAGCCGGAGACGTACGAACCGGCGACTCCGCACGAAGCCATCCTCTGGCGCGTGCAGAACATGGTGCGCCAGCGCCCCGAGGACGGGGCCAAGCTAGTGCGTACGATGCTCACAGAAGAAGAACCAGGAGGAGAGCCCCATACCTATGAAGCCGGGCCCGAGGAGGGTGAAGGCGAAATTTTCCTTATGCAGAAGGTCGCCATCATCATGGTTGCTCTGGGGGAAGAAGTCTCCGGCGAGGTGATGAAGCATCTGGGAGAAAACGAGATTGAGGAGATCGCTCAGGCAATCGCCAGCCTCAAGAGCATCTCGGCCGAACTCATCGATCGCGTCCTCGAGGATTTCGAGCAGCACCTGATGGCCGGCGAATGGGTCAGCCAGGGGGGGGCCGACTTTGCCCGTGCCGCCCTCGAGTGCGCTGTCGGACCGCACAAGGCTCAGGAGATCCTCGAAAGGGTCACCAGCGAGGTCTCCTCCGGCTTCTACATCCTCAAGAATGTGGCGGCTGAGCAGATTGCGCCGTTCATCTCCCACGAGCATCCCCAGACCGTGGCGCTGATCCTCTCCCAGCTGGAATCAGCTCAGGCGTCGGGCATCCTCGCCCAATTGCCCGAGCGCATGCAGTCCGACGTCGCCTACCGCATCGCCACCATGGAAAACATCACTCCCAATGTCATCCGCCAGATCGAGGAAGGGCTCGAATCCTCGCTGCGCGACATGCTGGAAGGTAACCAGGATGTGGGCGGTCCCAAGGTGGTCGCCGACGTGCTGAACTTGACCGGCTCTTCGGTCGAGAAGAACGTGCTGGATCAGATGGATGGTCAGGACCCGGAGGTGGCCGAAGCGGTGCGCAACCTGATGTTCGTCTTCGACGACATCAAGAATTTGACCGACCGGGAGATCCAGGTTCTGCTGCAAGAGGTGGATCAGAAGGACCTAGTGATCGCCCTGAAGGGTGCGACCAATGAACTGAAAGAGAAGATTCTGAGCAACATGTCGGAGAAGGTTCGCACTTTCATCACTGAAGAGATGGAGTTTTTGGGGCCGATGCGGTTGAGCGAGGTGGAGGATGTGCAGCTGCGCATCGTCCAGCAGGCGCGTCAGCTAGAGGAGCAGGGGCAGATCACCATCGTCCGTGGTGACTCTGACGATCAGTTAGTGTGAGGAAGTGGAGATGAGCGAAGAGCTATCCCAGCAGGAGCAGGAAAACCGGCGGTCGGAACTGGAAGCTCGAGAGCGGGAGAAGGTCGAGCACGTGACCAAGCGCACCCGGTTCCGCAAGGAGATCCGCATGCTCCGCCTGAGTCAGAGCATAGAAGAGTTCTACCGGTCGACTTCGGATCTAAACCAGGCGCGCCACCAAGCCGAGAATTTCCTCAAGCATCGGCTCCGCCGCCTTTTTGCGGATATGCCAACGGAAGAGGCGACCGAACTCAGGCAGCAAAGCGCGGAGATCATCGATGCGATCGAAGAGAAGATTCTCCAGGAGCGTAGGGACGAGATCGAAGAGCAGCGCCGTCGTGCTGCCGAGGTGCCAGGTCAGAGGCAGGAGACGGAAGAAGAGAACGGGGATTTCGATCTGACCGAAGAAGAGATGGAGATGGGGGTCCAGATCGGCCGCGTGGAGATGCGGGTAGCGGGAGGCTATCGCCGGGTACCTCAGAAAATCATGCCCGACCCGGACGCTCCGGCCTCGTTTGTACTGGCCGCGCGCGATCCGCAGACCGGGAAACTGGTTCCGCAAAGGCGGCGGGGCCGCAAACGCCAGGTTGAGAAGGGCGAAGACGGCGTCTGGAGCCTGGTGGAAAGCGATACAAGACAGAACGAGGAGAGCGACATGGCGGATATTCTTTCGCAGGAGAAGAAAGAGTTGGCACATGCGTCTGACGAACCGGCCTCTGGAGGAGCGAAGAAGATGCGGAAGAAAATGAGGGTGCTGGTGGTGGAGGATTCGGCCGCTGCGCGGCGGATCAATGTGGAGGTGATGAAGAGGCTGGGCTTTGGCCAGGTGGAGGAGGTGGGTAACGGGGAGGAGGCGCTCAAGTTGCTGTCCGGGCGGAAGAAATACCACCTGGTCTGCACCGACTGGGACATGCCCGTGATGGACGGGATCGAGATGATCGCGGCGATCCGCGGGCACGCGAAGATTGGGGAGCTGCCGGTCATCATGGTTACCACGCGCTCGACCGATCGCGATGTGGCGCAGGCGCTGCGGGCCGGGGTCAGCGACTACCTGGTCAAGCCGTTCAAGCCGGACGCCCTCGGCAAGAAGATCGAAAAGGTCCTGAGTTCCGGACGGGTGCGCATGAGCGAAATCTATGGGACCGAAGATTCGGCCGTATTGGTCAAGAAGGCCGGAGATGTCCTCCCACAGGAGGCGATCGACGCGCTGCTGACGGCATCGGAGGGAGAGAGCCAGCCGATGACGCAGGAGGAGATCAATGCGGAGCTGGAGGCGGCCGGAGTGAGTCCTGCGGTGCAGGTGCCGGTATCCCATGCCGCCCCCGACGGCCGGATCGTCACCTCGTACGACTTCAAGCATCCGGCGCGGGTCAACAAGGAACAGCTGCGGACGCTGGAGAATTTGCACGACAACTTCGCCAGGCTGTTGAGTTCGACATTTTCCGGCGCCATGAGAGCGGTGGTGGACGTGGACACCGCTTTCGTCGACCAGACGACCTACGCCGAGTTCATCATGTCTCTGTCGAATCCCTCCTGTTCGTATCAGTTCACCCTGGGGGAAACCGGGGGGCAGGCAGTCATCGATATCGGCATGCCGGTAGTCTTCGCCTTCGTCGACCGGATCTTCGGCGGCAAGGGATCTTCCCAGGGAGTGAATGCGCGCGTGGTAACGCCAGTCGAGATCGGGGTGATCAATCGGATTATCAAGCGGGTGATCGAGGATGTGGAAGCGACCTGGGAGCCGATCCTTCCAGTGGAGATCACCGACATCGAGCTGGAGACGAACCCGGAGTTCATGAAGATCACGGCGGCCAGCTGTATCGTAATTCTGCTGGCCTTCGAGGTGAACTCGACCAATGCCTCGGGTCTGGTAAATCTGTGCTATCCGTTCTTTACGCTGGAACCCATCATGCCGCTTCTGGGCCAGCAGACCTACGGGCGCGGCCACGAACGCAGCCTCCCCAAACGTCGCGAAAGGCTGGGGGATTTGCCGCTAGATGTGCTGGGACCGGCGCCGATTCCCCTGAACGTGGAGATGGGCCAGGCGCGGCTGTCTCTGTCGGAAGCGAGTGCTCTAAAGGTTGGCGACGTGGTGAAGATGGATTCTCGCACCAGCGATCCGTGTGTTATGTACGTCGGCGACAAGCCCAAATACTACGTCCAACCCTTCGCCGAGGATGGGAAGATGCACGCTGAGATTACCGGAGTTTTCCCCAGGGAACTCTACAACGAACGCGGAATCTCCTGAAGGCATTCCCGCGCGGTATACGAGGCCCCAATGGAAGCGAAAAAATGGACCCCACTGCAGCGCGGTGAACGCACCCAGGCGCCGCCCGAGCCCTATCCCTCTTTTGTGGATATCCGGCCGGTGGTGGGGGATGCAGAGCCGCAGCTTGAAAGAACGGTGGCGGATGAAGATCCGCAGCTTGGAAAAACGGAGGAATCCAGGGTTCTCCGTCTGCCTTTGCCGGAGGAACTTCCTCCCGCGCTGCGTCCGGAGACGTCGCTCGGATACCTCTTCCACCATCCAGAAGAGACCACGGCCTTACTGCGCACCCTGATGCGGGAGCAGGTAGAAGGCCAGGGGGACGCGCTGTGGGCAGGGGCCACTCCGCCGCAAGTGGGCGCACAGTTCCTCATCGCTCTGGGGCAGCAGCCGGCCGGCCAGATCCTCTCGTTTTTCGGTCCCGCTGAACTCGAACCAGTGCTGGCGGCCATATCCGAGACGCCCGGTCTACCGCGCCAGCGGGTAGAGGAGATCGTCGATCTGGCCTGCCGCCGCCTGCAGGCGGGAGAGTATGCGCACGCCGGCGGCGAGTTGCTCACCCAGGCCCTGGCCGAAAGCGCTCCGGTAGACGCAGAGATCCGTGAGCAAATGGCCAGCCGCGAACTCGATCTTCAGCACCTGGCCGATCTGTCTCCTGCCCAAGTCGTGCCCCTGTTGACCCCGGAGCACCCGCAGACCATCGCCGCGATTCTGTCTCAATTTCAGGCAGATGCTTCTGGCGCCATCCTCGACCACCTGCCCGAGAACCTGCGCATCGATGTCTGCCGCCGCATCGCCCGGCTGGAATCCATCGATTCCTCTTCGCTGGGTGATTTGAGCAGGATAGTGGACCGCGCTGCCTACTATGTGCGCACCGAAAATGTCGGCGGCATCGAGGTGACGGCTGATATTCTCAACCGCAGCGGCTCCTCCACGGCCGGGGCCATCCTCGACGCTATCGAAAAAGAAGACCCCGCCCTGGCCGACTCTCTGCGCCGCCTGTCGCTGGGGCAGGCGCTGGAGCGGGTGCGCGACTTCGTACTGGCCATGAAGAACGCCGGCGATCTGCACCGGGTGCTAGCCGCCCTGCGCGGTGAACTGGAGCGCTTGGGATTGCGCCTGACGGCCCTGCAGATTCACGCCATGGACCGCCAGCAGGATATCCTCCAGGTAATCGGCGAGAGCGGCCGTGAGGATGATCCCCTGAGCATCACCGACATCGCCAATGCCGCGCTCTACCAGAGCTATAGCGAGCACTGGCGCAGCAGCTTTATCTGGCATCACAGGCTGATGGCCGGGGACCGGACGCTGTGGGCATATCGCCCCGGTGTGCAGGAAACAGACCCGTCCCTGGCCTGGGGCGTCGATATTCCCTTCGACCACGGCACCTTGGCGCTGGCTGGTCCCGTTGACTTCGCCGAGTCGAGCATCGACCTGATGGGTTTTTCCGAGATTATCGACCTGGCCTTTGCTCGCTTCTCCGACTTTCACGCCGCCGCCGAGGCTCAACAAAAGCTCATCGCCGAACTGGAGGGGGCCAACGCTCAGTTGCTCGAAGCCAAGGAGGCCGCCGAGTTGGCCAACCAGGCCAAGTCGCAGTTTTTAGCAAATATCTCCCACGAGATCCGCACGCCGATGAACGCTATTCTCGGGTACGCGCAGATCCTCGAGCACCACTCTGAGCTGGCCCCGGATCAGCGCACCGCCGTGCAGACCATCCAGCAGAGCGGCACCCATCTGCTCAAGCTCATTAACGAAGTCCTTGACCTGTCGAAAATCGAAGCCGGGCGCATGGAACTGCACGAGGCGGATTTCGATCTAGCCTACCTGCTCGAAAGCATGAGCACCATGTTCGAGCTGCGCTGTCAGGAAAAGCAGCTCCGCTGGCGCCTGGAAGGGCTCGACGTGTCCACTCTGCCCGTGTGCGGCGATGAGAGCAAGCTGATGCAGATCTTCATCAATCTGCTGGGCAATGCCGTTAAATTCACCGACGAGGGCGAAGTCATCCTCCAGGTGAAATCCCTCGCAGACGATCACTTCTGCTTCGTCGTTAGTGACAGTGGCCAGGGGATCAGCGGCGAAGAGCAGCAGCGCATCTTCCAGGTATTCGAGCAGGGCGAAGCCGGACTACAGAAGGGCGGCACGGGCTTGGGGTTGGCCATTTCACAGCGCATTCTGGCGCTGATGGACAGTCAGCTGGAAATCGATTCGACGCCGGGGAAAGGCACGCGTTTCTCCTTTACGGTCTGTTTACCCTCAGCAACCCAGATCACCGGATCTGCCGCCCGTTCGCAGTGGGAGCGTGTCCAGCGTCTGGTCGAAGGCGTGCAGGTGTACGCTCTGGTAGTCGACGATATTGAGGAAAATCGCCATATCCTGGCCCAATTCCTCGAAGTCGTCGGTGTCGAGGTCGATACAGCGGTCAACGGTCGTGATGCCCTGGATGCCGTCCAGCGCCGGATGCCCGATATCGTTTTCATGGATATCCGCATGCCGGAAATGGACGGCATGGAAGCCGTGCGGCAGCTGCGGCAGCGCGACGATACGGCCAGCCTCAAAATCGCAGCGGTTTCGGCCTCGACTTTCGAGCACGAGCGCCAGGAGTACCTGGCGGCCGGCTTCGACGCTTTCATCGGCAAACCGGTGCAGACGTCCGAGCTCTACAGCTACATGGCTCAGTTGCTGGAAGTAGAGTTTGAATTTTCCCAGCAAGACGATGGAGACGAGCTCGAAGAGATCCCCGACCCTGCGCAGGTACGCCTTCCGGCAGAATTGCACGCCAGTCTGCTCTCCGCTGCCAGGCTGGCGCAGGTAACCACTCTCGAACAGCATCTGGATGCCATGGAACAGTTGGGCCCGGAAGCAACCCGTTTGGCGCAGTATTTACAGCAACTCAGCCAGGACTTCCAGCTTGACGAAATCGTGTCGTTGCTGGAATGCATCGAAGTGGAATAGCGAGGAAGAATGTTTCTCTTACTGTCGCGATCGGGCGTATTGCGGCGGGAACGGGTTTGTTGGCCACACATATGGAGCAGATCATGGAATTGACCGAATTAGACTTGCAGGGGGCCCAGGTTCTCATCGTCGATGATAACCCGGTCAATCTGAAGGTTCTGCGCCAGGTCCTCGAGGAAGCCGGTTACAATATTCTCGTAGCCATCAATGGGGCCAATGCACTCAAATTAGCCGTTCAGGGCCAGCCCGAAGCGATTCTTCTCGACATACGCATGCCGGAGATGGACGGCTACGAAGTTTGTCACCGCCTCAAGGCAGATAATGCGACCAATGCTATTCCGGTCCTCTTTATCACTGCCGACGATCAGACCGAGGCTCTGGTCGCCGGGTTCGATGCCGGCGGCGTCGATTATATAACTAAGCCCTTTCGTAAGGAAGAGGTGCTCATGCGCCTCAAGACCCACCTTAGTCTCAGTCGCCTCACCAACGAGATGACGCGCAAAAACCAGCTGCTCGAACTGGAGAACGAGCGCAAGAGCCGTGAATTAGTCCAGGCTCGCGATCTGCAGCTTTCCATGCTCCCCAAGCAGCAGCCCTCCCTCCCACAGGTCGATATAGCCTGGTACATGTCGACCGCCACCGAAGTCGGCGGCGACTACTACGACTACAATCTGGCCGACGACGGTACGTTGACTGTCATACTCGGGGACGCGACGGGCCATGGCTTGCAGGCGGGCATAGTCGTCATCGCTACCAAGAGTTTTTTCCAGAATCTGGCGAACAGTTCCGCCATCGTCGACTCGTTCCAGGTTATATCGCGCAACCTCAAAGACATGAACCTGCAACGTTTGGGCATGGCCATGGTGATGCTAAAACTGAAGGACAATCTGCTGAGAGTTTCTTCCGCCGGCATTCCGGGCTTGCTCATTTATCACTGTGCGGATGAGAGCATAGAAGAAGTAGAAATACCGGGAATGCCCCTGGGCTATACCACCCAGTTCACCTATGAAGAGCGTGAGGTGCAGCTGTACAGCGGAGATGTAGTACTGCTGATGAGCGATGGCCTGATCGAACAGCGCAACGTCGAAGGTGAAATGCTGGGTTTTTCGCGCCCCCAGGAATTCTTCCGCCAGGTGGTGGATCAACCTCCTGATATCATCTGCCAACATATGGCGCAAAAAGGAGAGGAATGGGCCGCCGGTAGGCCGCAGGGGGACGATATTACCTTTATAGCTTTCAGGATTCGTTAGATCCTGCCAGTTGAGGACGACGCACGGAGCAGCTAAGGAGTTGGAGCATGGGATATTTGGACTCCCTTTCGAGGGAGTCTACTTTGTTTCTGGTAGCGGCGCACATTCGATGCGTGGGAGGAGGGTGGCGTGCGCGGCATCGTGATCGGCCGAATGTGGTTTGTGCAGGAGGCGGCGCCGGCATTCCTCTGTGGGGGGATATACTGACACCCGGACCCGCGGCCAGGCCTTCGTGGACACGGGCCGGGCAGAGATCTGCGCGCTGGCCTCGCGCCGGCTGGAAAGCGCCCGAGCCTGCGCCGCCGAACTGCACTGTGACGCCTGCTTTGACGATTACCGACGGCTGGTCGAAAGCCAGCCGGACGCGCTGCTCATCGAAGTGCCGCACCGGGCCCAGGATGAGATCGCCCTGTGGGCGCTGGAGGCAGGCTTCGACGTGTTGATTGGGGGATGCCTGTCATCCAGCGTGGAGAACGGCGAGAAGATTGCGGCAGCGGCGACAGGCGGAGGACGGTTAGTGGAAACGGGATACCAGCGCCGCTACGACCCGGCCTGGGAGGAGATACGCCGGCTGATTCAGAACAAGACTCTCGGCGAACCAGTCATGGCCGTAACCATGGCCTTATGGAACGCCGATCCCCATTCGTGGTACTACGACCAGCAGGAAAGTGGCGGCATGCCGCTGGTCCATCTGAGCTACTGCTATCTGAACGCCGTTCGCTGGATTCTGGGCACGCCGGTTTCCGTCGCGGCCGTGGCCAACCGCAAGGCAGAGATTTCCAGAGGACGCGTCGACGAAGAGAGCTGCGCTGTCCTCGTGGGCTTTGAAAACGGTGCCTTCGCTTCGGCCACGGCCAGCTATCTCGGCCCCGAGGGGATGGTCGATTCCCGCCCCCGCTTCGTCTGTACTAACGGTGGAATTCTGGTCGACCTGACACAGCCGACCATCACCATATCCAGGGGAGATGGCTTGGAAGAGCGCTCCTGGGAGATGGGACCATCCCCTTTCGTGCGCCAGGCGGAGCGTTTTCTCTCCGCCCTGGAGACGCGCGCACCGGCGCTTAATCCTCCTGGAGACGCGCTGATGGATCTGCGCATAGCGGCGGCAGTTTCGGCTTCTATTCGCGAAAAACGCACGGTCGATCTGGACGGACTGGCGCGAAGAGAAGTCAGATGACCGCTCTTTATGCGCATCAGGGTATCACGAATACACGTAGACAACCGTAATTTCGTCTGTTTCACGATGGGTGAACTCGACACTTCGACCCGAATACTACGTCTGTCGAATGGCGGCTGTCCCTATCCTCTGGTTCGAGCTCGGCATCGCCCACCATATCGACGGTCCTGGGAAAAATTCCCGGGGCCGTCTTCTTATAAGGTATATATCGAGGATAGATAAGGGGGAAGGGAATGCAGATGGACCGGGAGCTGTCAGTATGACCAAATGTTACTGGTTGGGCAGACGGACGATGCGGGTGAATTTGGAATCTTGAGAGAGATCGATTAGGTCGACTGGTTTGGAAACGCTGAAGAGTAAATCGCCGTAGAAGTGGAAGAATTCTTCCGGAGGGAGTCCCTCCACGGCCAGGTCGATATCGCGAGCTTCGCGCGTAGGATCGGTACTGGAGCCGAAGAGGAGCAGGCGGGTGACCTGGTAGCGTACCGCAAGTTGGGTGATAGCTTCTCTGTCTTTTGCAGGGATCATGCTTTTTGCCTATTCCGCATGGAGTTGGGATTGCACACTGAGCTTCTCAAATGTACTCATCGACGCATCAGATGACAAAGAGCAATTAGCCAGAGAGGTGATATAACTATCGTGGCGTTGTGGATGGAGCTACAGGGCATGGGAAAGGGAGGAAAATGGAGCGAAAATCGCCTACAAAAAGTGTGTACCTAATGTGTACATGGGAAATAAGTAGTTGTTAAATAACGTCATGACTCCGGCCTTACAAGCAGGGGGTCGCTGGTGACGCTCAAAGGCTGCGCCTTTGGCAGCCTTCGGCACGAGCCCGGCATCGCCCACCATTTTAGACGGCCCTGGGAGAAATTCCTGGGACCGTCGTTTTTTTGTGTTGGCTGATACTTGAGTGTGGTTGACTCCCATGGGACTCAGGATTACGCTCCTTTGGTCTACCGAGCCATAAACCACTTTGATTCTGCTGCGACCGGAATTATATTATCTATACGCGCTCTGAAGGGAGCCACCGGCCCGCGGTAAGGGTTCTACCCACCTTCATCCTACCTGAGTACATAGACCTTCTTTCAGCCTGATCGGGCGGGCACCAGGCGAAACACGGGAGAAGGTGGTATGTCTGAATCGCAATTCCCATCCAAGCCTGACATCAATACACGGATCTGGAACGACATCAGAGCGCTGAAGCAAGCGCACATGCGCGGCGATCGCTCGGTCTGCGCCCGCATACGGAAGTTCTCTTCCCGGTTCTCTGATGCCTCAGATGAGGTGATTCTCGCTGCCAGCACGATTGACGCCCATGTGATCGTGTCCCGCGAGTACGGCTTCCAGAACTGGCGCGCTGTGCACGAGGCCCGTATCGGCCACAAGTTCCTGTACGGAGACGCTAGTCTGGAGCACTTGAGGAAGCAGGCCAAGAAGTTGCTCAAGGCCTACCAGGCTGGTGATCGGTCAGAGGTCGAGCGGGTCAAGGTGCACTGCGACAGGGAAGAGTTCACGCTCAACGATGCGCAGTTCGTGCTGGCACGCGAATACGGCTTTGGCAGCTGGCCCAAGCTGGTGGCAACGCTGGAGACGCCGGCGGGCACGATTGCCATGAGCCGTCCCCAACTCCTCAGCATTGAGTGCATGCACGACGAAAGTTGTCTTCGCCTCGGAGAGGCATTCTCACGCCACCTCGGAGAGCAGGCGCAGTGTGACACGAACTTCCTGGACCAGACGACCTACTCCGAGTTCATCGCCGCACTGGCGCGGCCCGGCTGCCTGTGCACCTTCGCCATGGATGCGATGCAGAGCCGCTCGGTGCTCGACATCGCCATGTCGCTGGTCTTTGCGCTGTTGGGCAAGGAGGCCGACGATGAACGCTGGCTGACCGAGGAGGAGAAGGGCAGGATGGAGCCTGTCTTCCACGACATACTCGCTGAACTGCAGCGGGCCTGGGAGCTGATTGTGCCGACGATCTTCGGAAATGTGCAGATCGAGACCGACCCACAGCTCGTCAGGGTGACCGAACCGGATGCGTTGGTCGTGCTCGTCGGCCTCGAGATCACCTCCGTGAAGCACTCGGGATTGATCCCCGTCGCCTACCCTCTGCCCGGCGGCATCTATGAGTTGAGGCAGTACTTCGACAGGAAGAACTGAGGATCTGGCGGTGCTGATGGGTCTCCTGTTGCCCATCAAGGAGAAGCAGATTGGCAGAATCGTAAAGACCCTCCGTCAAACCCATCATTATTAGCCCGTCGACGTGTCGGGAAGGATAGGCTGTGCTTCGGGAAGGATGAAAGCACGAAGGGATGGGAATGGAAGGGGAAATGGGATGAAATTCGCCCTCGAAAAGCGTGTGCAATCTGTGTGCAGTAAATATAAATAGTTGTTAAATAAGGTCATAGCATCGGCCTAATAAGCAGGGGGCGCTGGTGACGCTCAACGGCTGCGCCGTTGGCGGCCTTCGGCACGAGCCCGGCATTGCCCATCATATAGACGGTCCTGGGAGAAATTCCCGGGGCCGTTGTTTTTTTTCTATCCAAATGCTTGGGGAAGAGGAATCTTCATGGATTTTTTTCGGCTTTTGCGACCGGAGAGCCGAAGTTGTTTCGCAGGAGGATGATAAACTCTTCGGCGGTGACCACCCGGGTTCCAGGAGGCAGCAGATCTATAGTCTGGCGAACGGCTTCCATGGGGCCGCCGATATCCTTGTAGGACCAGGCGTGAACGTTGATCAGGGCGTAACTGTCCGGGTCCGTGGAAGGGGATGCCGGCTGTTCGGCGATGGCGGTGGCCACCCTCTCCGGGCTGTTCGCCAACTTGGGCTCCCAGAGCAGATAGCGATAGGAGACGCACGGCTTGCCGTCGTGCCAGAAAATCTCGCCCCGCCGAGCGTTGTAGGGGGCATAATCCTTGTAGAGCACTCCCATCACTCCCGGTTGCTCCAGCAGTTCCACACTCTGACTCATATCACCTCCGGAGTTGAGCATGGTAGCCACGGACAGATCGCTCAGCCGCATGTAGCGTGCCGTGTTTTCGGCAAAGGTCCGGCGGTCGGGCAGGTAGTTGTGGTAGCTGTATCCCACGCCGCTGGGGCCGGTGACAAAGTCATCGATGGCGTCTCTCTGGCTAGCCGTGCGGTAGAAATGGCTCAGCACGCGCGGAGCCACTTCGGCCAGCACGGGCGCCATTTCCCACGTCATGCTGAAGTCGCCGCGATGTGGACTTGCCCAGAACCCCTGCGTCGCGACGAAGCCGCCGCCCACCCACTGGATGTTGTCGCCGTCGCTCATCACAAAGGTGATGATGCGTTCACCTTCCCGGACAGGATCTGGGTATTTTTTGGGGCGGTTGATCTGTTCGACTGGCAGATGCGCCAGCACGGAGAGATTCCTCGACCAGTCGGCGGGGATTCCAGTTCCTCCGATCTCACTGATATCTCGCACCCAGCGGTGTTCATCTCCACCCCAGCCGAACACCAGGGGATCGTAACCCAGCACATCGGCGAACTGCGCGTATGCTTCCGGGCTGACGTTCCAGAATACGAAGGCATGCCGCGATACGGCAAAGTCGCGCAGGTATGCGTTCTTAGCAGGGATCTGCTCTACCAGAATGCCGTGGGCAAAGAGGGAGTTGAATTCGGTAAATGCCTGCAGTTCATCGTAATCGCGCACATCCAGGAGCAATTCCAGTCCTTCCTCCCGAGCCCGATCCAATAGAGAAGTGTCTATGGCCACGGCGCGTCTGGGTCCGCAAAGCGACGTGGCTACGTTGATACTGGGCGTATCCAATTCGTAGAGGATAGCGCCGTCGACGTGTGTTTTGAAAACGTCCAGCAGTTCCCAGACGGATCGAATTCCGTGCGTGGTGACCCCCTCGTTCTGGAGCGCTTCGAGGATCAAGCCGTTGATACCGCCATCGGCGAACCAGATCGCCTTCGGTTCCCCGGCGACCAGCCCCTGGAGAGTCAAGGCCAGAGTCTGTTCCGCGGGAGACAGAGGGGCTGGATCTACCACCCACAATTCCTCGAGTTGAGTATCCACGCGATGTCCCATGGAAGTGTCGGAACCGCACGCCGTTATCAGGAGTGCGGCAATACAGCTCTCCAGTCGTAGTATGTGCATGATAGTATTCTCGTTGCGTCGAGTGCCGCTTCTCTCAGCTCAGTAGCCAGGCCTCGTCGAAGACCAGCATGTCGAGATCGCTGCAGGTGGGGGTCTGGGCCCGAAAGTGGGAGGTGCACAGCACGATTCGTCCATCCCGCATCTGCTGCACGTCGAAGTTGCTCAACTGATTGGCTCCGGTCTCCTCTCCCAGAATTTTGGCCTCTCCCCAGGTGGCCCCTCCATCTTCACTCAGGGCTGTCACCAGAGGATAGCGTGGAACCTGCTTGGGGGAGGACACGTTGTTCCACACCAATAGCAGCCGAGAACTGGCGAGACGGATGACCCTGGACATAGATTCCACACTCGGGATCTCAGTCTTCCTCGGCTCGTCCCACGTTCTGCCGTAGTCTGTTGACCGGGTTTCGTACAGGAATCCGCTCTTGTTGCGCATGATGCAATAGAGGTGCCCGTCCTCCAACTCGGCGATGCGTGGCTCCATGGCGCCGCGCTCTTCTGGCACGGTCAGGTCTCTGTCTTTCTGCCAGGTGGCACCTCTGTCTGTCGAACGAAGCACGGCCACGTGGAAGCGCTGGGGGTGTCGGTGCTTCGGGTGCAGGTAACTGACGGTGAGGAGTACTTCGCCGTTGGCTAACTGCAGAATCTGGTAAGGTACGCAGTAGTGGGGGAATTCGTTCCCTTCGACGATGATCTCGGGGTCGATCTCCACAGGTAACCCCCAGTTGCTACCTCCATCCTCGGAGATGCGCACCAGGGCCCGGCGGAGAGTCCTTCCATAATCGGCCCACCGAGTTACCCTCTGGTGTCGCCGATCCTCCACTGCCCCCACGAAGTGCCCCTCGCTGCAGATAAGCAGCACCCTGTTGGTACTCCGGATCTCCAACAGGCCCATGTGCCAACTCACCGCGTTGGGTGCTTTGAGCCATAGTTCCGGTTTACACCATGTCTCCCCGCCATCCTCGGACACGGTGTAGAGCGTGCCCCCGTCGTTGCTGCACTCCTGGACGTCATATACTCCCCAGGCCATGAAAAATCGGTCGTCCGCGAACTCGTACAAGTTCGGCCCCTGATGGAAGTTCCAACCCTCTCCACCGCGGATGAAAGTTACGGCGGTAAGCTCCCCGCGTCGGTACGGCACCGGTGGTATGTCTGCGATCCTCACGGGTTCCTCCCTTTATGCGAAGCTGCGTTGTCTAGGTGTTGACCTGGACGCATCGTGATATACCATCCCCAACGATCGCTACCTTCGGCTGGCTGTGTTGCTCCAGAAGATCTGATTCTACGCTGGTCTTCCTCCTCGCCTTTATGAGAATACGAAAGGCTTTTCTTGGTGTCCACGATACTGCGGAAGGATCAGTTTGCCTTTTTCCGAGTCCATGGATACATCTCCTTTGACTATGAGAATAAAAAGTCCTTAGGTTGGTGTCCACAGAATCGGGGGAGGATCAGCTTCCACCTTCAACACCACGACGGTCATATCATCCCCTGGCGGCACGTCGCCAGCGAAGCCCTTCACCGCGCCGATTAATCGGTCGATCAACGCCTCCGCAGAAAGATCCTCCATACACCCCTGGCGAATCGCATCCGCAGTGCGCTCGAACCCGAAGATCTCTCCCTCTGCATTCTCCGCCTCGATGATTCCATCGGAGCAAAAGACGATACGGTCTCCTGATCCCAACTCGACTTCCAGCACCGGATAAGTGGTATCAGGTCGCACTCCCAGCGGGTAAGCATCAGCCTGGAGTTCGACAACGTCGCGAGCGACTGCCCGGAAGTGGTACGGATAGGGACATCCTCCGTTGGCAAGGTGGAAAGAGCGGGTTGCCGTGTCGAGTTCGCCCATCGTGAAACAGATGAAGGTGCGCTTGTCGAGGGTGCCGTGGAGAGAACGGTTCAGGCGTCCGAAGATTTCCTCAACGGAACCACCGACCTCCATCTGACTTTTGAGGATCCCGCTGAACATCATCACCGGAACGGCGGCTTCCATCGCGTGACCGGTCACATCGGCCATGCAGACGGCGAGTTTGCCGTCCTGCTCGAAATACTGGAAAAAATCCCCGCCGACGTGATTGGCTGGAAGGCAGTGACCGGTGATCTCAAAGCCTTCGATTCGCGGGGGTGCCGAGGGCATCAAGCCCATCTGCATGTCGTGCGCCGTCTGCAACTCTTCTTCGAGTTCGTGCATGAGCGCTCGTTCGGCCAGTCGCTGGCTGTGCCGTTTGCGGACGGCGTAGCCGGTGGTGACAAAGGCGACTAACAGTGCCAGTCCAAGACCGCTGATCAGGACGATTCGTTCGTAGGGGGGATGGATAGTCAGGTGCACAGTGGCGGGCGTTTGGGAGTAAACCAGATCCCGGTCGACCGCCAGAACCTCAAAGATATAGTCTCCGACCGGCAGATCCTGGTATTCCACGTGGTGTTCTCGTGTGTTTTTCCAGCCTTCGTCATAGTCTTTGAGTCGGTATCGATAGACCATCGCCTCGGGGCGCGTTTTGAAGCTCATGCCGTGGAACTCAAAGGCGGCCAGTCCGATGCTGGAAGGTACGGACAACTCGGCGGCTCCTGCATAGCGCCGGTCGGCCACCACTGCATCGATTGAGACCGAAGGAGGCGCTGGTGGCGGAGGCCGAAAGCGTGTCAGGCCGCTGGTGGTGCTGAACCAGAGGTTCCCCCTCCGATCCTCGAAGACGTGCCGCACATAACGACCCGCCAGGCCGTCGCGAAGGGTCAGCCTCTGGAACACCTGACCGTCATACCGACTCACCCCACCTCTGCCCGCAAACCAGAGGTGCCCGTTCCGGTCCTGCAAGATCGACCCCACACTGTTGGTCGCCAATCCATCCTTTGTCGTGAATGTGGTCCAGGCCTGCCCATCGTACCGGGTCAACCCATCCGAATTGTAGTATGCGCCGAACCAGAGATTGCCCTCCCGATCCTGGAAGATCGACCGCGAATTACCGTCTGCCAGCCCGTCTTTGGCGGTGAAAGTCGTCAAGGTTTTCCCATCATACCGGCTTGCGCCACCCCAGGTACCGAACCACAGATGGCCCTCTCGGTCCTGGATAATCGACCTCACATGGTTCCCCTCCAACCCGTCCTCAATGGTGAAGTTAGTGAACGTTTTGCCATCATACCGACTCACACCACCATCCCAAGTACCGAACCAAAGGTTTCCCTCCCGATCCTGACAGATCGAATACACCTGATTGCCCACCAGGCCGTCTTCTCTGGTGAAGGTGGTAAAGGTCTGACCATCATACCGACTCACCCCCCCGCCATAGGTGCTGAACCAGAGATTCCGCTCACGATCCTGGAAGATCCACTGCACCGTATTGGACCTTAATCCGTCTTCGGTTGTGAAGCGGGTGAAGGCTTTCCCATCATAGCGGCTGACGCCGCCACCAAGGGTACCGAACCAGAGAACGCCATCCCGGTCCTGGAAGGTTACAGTCATCTCCTTGGATACCAGGCCGTCTTCTGTGGTGAAATGGGTGAACTTCTGTCCATCATACCAATTGACGCCGCCCCTATTCCCGACCCAGAGATGCCCCTCCCGATCCTGGTAGATCGAGAACACCTGATTGTGTATCAGGCCGTCTTCTGTGGTGAAATGGGTGAACTTCTGTCCATCATACCGGTAGACCCCGCCAAACCTCGTGCCGAACCAGAGGTCTCCCTCCCGGTCCTGAAAGATCGAGAACACCTGATTGTGTATCAGGCCGTGTTCTGTGGTAAAGGTCTGACCATCATAGCGACTGACGCCGCCGTTGGTGGCGAACCAGAGATTCCGCTCACGATCCTGGAAGATCGCACGCACTTCATTATGCGCCAGGCCGTGTTCTGTGGTAAAGGTCGTAAAGGTCTGACCATCATAGCGACTGACGCCCCCACCCCAGGTGCCGAACCAGAGATTCCCCTTCTGGTCCTGTTGGATCGACTCCACGGTGTTACCCGCCAGACCATCCTCTTCCGTAAAGATCGTGAACGTCCTCCCGTCGTATCGACTCACACCCTTACCCGGAACTCCAGCATCCGAGAGCCCGGGCCTTCCGGTACCGAACCAGAGATTCCGCTCACGATCCTGGAAGATCGCAGACACTTCATTTGCTGCCAGGCCATGTTCTGTGGTGAAGCTCGTCCATCCAGCCTGCCCTGAGCCTGCCGCCGGGTCATACCGGCTGACGCCACCGCCCCAGGTGCCGAACCAGAGATTCCCCTCCCGGTCCTGAAGGATCGAGGTCACTTCGTTGTGTGCCAGACCATCTTCTGTGGTGAAACTGGTAAAGGTATACCCATCGTATCGACTGACACCTCTTTTCGTGCCAAACCACATATACCCATCGCCGTCCTGAAGGATCGCCCGCACAAACCCCTCCGGCAGTCCATCCGCCATGCCGTAAGCGTGCCACTGGCCTGTCCCCGGTCCGGCAGGAACCACTTTGCCGGGACCGGCAGGGACAATTCTGCCGGGATGTGCAGGCGTGGTATAGACCCCGAAGCGCTGACGGATCAAGCTGTCTGGAGTGACCGTCCCGAAGGCCGTTCCCAGATCCTTCAAGACGGCCTGCCACGCGGGATCATCCCGGAGTGTTTCCTCCTTACTTGCGACTTCAGACGCGCTTTTCATCTGAAACAGCCGGGCAAACACACGGTCTGCGGTCGCCCACCCGCGCTCTGGCGATTCCTCCAGCCCGTGGCGCTTCAGTATCGGCAGCACCTGCTTCCGGTATGCCGTCTCGAACTCGGCCATCCGCTCGGGCGGCACCCAGAAGGACAGCCGCGCCAGCGTAGGTTCGTCGGCCGCCACGGAAGATAGACCCAGCAGAGATAGGACCGTGGTCTTGAGTACCAGATAGCAGACTCGTCTGACAACGCATTTCATGGTAGGGAACCTTTCGAGAACCACAAGATACCGCGACATTTGTCCTGAAGGTACGCAACGAAATGACCGGCGATCAAGCACAAAAAAGACCAGCCCACTCTCGGACTGGCGGGCCTCAAATTCCGCCTTCTCAACGAGCGATGATGCAGAATCAGATACTCAGAATAGATTAACGGGAATCCCCCTACTATACCGTCAAATTGTTTAATTTCCATCGATGGAATAAGGAACCTCAATCCCATATTTTGTGGAATAGGAAATTGTCGAAACGGGCTCTTGGGGTAATGGCCCAAATATCGATCACGCCGTCGCTCTTGCTTGGGGCCCGCCAGGAATTCTGAGACCTCTTCTCAGGCCTCCAAGCCTTTGCGGAGCTCGCGCAGGGCCATATAGGTCTCCTTGTATGCCTCGTAGAAAGGCTGGTAAGCAGAATGGGTCGAAGAATCGGGCTCGATAACGCGCGTCACTTTCACCATGCGCTCTGCGGCCGTCTGGACATCTGCGTACAGGCCGGCCCCGACGGCAGCCAGAATCGCACAACCGAGCGCCGGAGCATCCGCGACCTGGGTGAGGGTTAGTGGCAGGTTGGAGACGTCGGCATGAACCTGCAGCCAAAGAGCTGAGCGGGTCGCACCTCCAGCCATAACGATCCGGTCCGGTGTGAACCCGTTCTGGCGCATTGTTTCGAGAATCAACTCGCTGCCGAAGGCGATACCCTCGATGGTCGCGCGGAAAAGGTGGGCCCTTCCATGCTTGAGGGTCAGGCCGTGGACCGCACCCCGCGATTTCGGGTCGGTGTGAGGGGTGCGATTGCCCTGAAAGTGTTCCTGGACGATCAGGCCCTCCGATCCGGGAGGCAATTCTCCAGCCTCACGGTTCAGATCTTCATAGTCGGAGACGCCGTAGATATTCTTGAGCCAGTTGACCACCGACCCGGTCGATGTCTGTCCCCCTTCAACCACATGTAATCCCGGAAGCAGAGCATCTGCGTAAGTACCCCAGATGCCCGTGCCGTGGAATGGTATGTCGCTCAGGCCCAGCTGCAGGTGCGACGAACCGGTGATGAAGGCAAGACTGCCGGGACGGACGCCGCCGAGTCCAACCATGCCGATGAAGGCATCTGCCCCGCCCTGCACTACGGGCAAGTCCTGCGATCTCCGCAGAATTTACACCCGCCCGTTCGACCGCCTTGCGCACGGATTGGCCCAGCGCTGTCCACCAGTTCCTGGGATCCTGTTCGGTCCAACCCGGTATTGGGAAGCGGGTTTCGTATTTGGTCGAAGCAAAGGCCAGTGGGCGGCCCTGTAAGTCGAATACCCCGGCGCGCAGGCTTTCGGTGCCACCGTCCACTCCGATCAGGTAAGGTGTGGTCATGATCTTCCTCCTTGCCGGGGCATAGACGTTCTCACCGGCCGCAGAGCAATCCCCAATATTTTCAAAGGTTGAGGGGAACTGCCTATACGCATGGAATGGAAAAACCGCAGGTGTTGCCCGATCTATCTCAGCTTTTTTTTAAGCTGGCTGACGACCTCATCCTCCGCGTTCGCCGGAAGCGCGACTTTCTCACCCGTCAGGGCCGAAACCATGATGCCCATGATCTGGTTGAACTGATCCAGGGAATTCTCGAGGCAGTTCACATGCACCTTGCTATCATCATCCAACCAGTGGGCCATGGCGCGGGTGAACTCCCTCTGCCCGGGTTCTTCGTCCACGCTCCAGAGCGACGGAGCTGAAAACTTCTCTTCCATATCTTCGCACTGATACCCCCAATCTCGATTCTGCAGCCACCAGGCGTGGCCGTTACTGCCCCAGAAATCCAGCTCGAAGTGCTGCCAGTAATCGGTCTCGCCCGGGGTGCCGATGCAGTCCTCGGCATCTTCCAGATAGACGACCAGACCATCGGGGTAAGTGAATCTCGCCAGCACGTTCTGAGGGGCGGGATGTCCATAGTCCTCACCGTTCCAGCCCCGAGCACACGCCCATACCGAATCGGGCTTTGCCCCACCCAGAAAGAACATCAGCAGATCCAACATGTGCGGGCCCATGGACAGGATGTTGCCCTTCGTCACGCATCTTACAAACGCCAGTTCGCCGATCTTCTTATCGTCGAGTACCTGTTTCAGGCCCTGACTAGTGCTGAAATATGGGCGCTGGGTATTCACAGCCACTTTCATCCCAGACCTTGCAGCAATGTCATCTATCTTGTTTGCCTGGCTGGGAGTCAGAGCGATGGGTTTTTCGGCGAGTATGCCTCTGACGCCATAGGACGCGGCCAGCTCCATGGGTTGTTCCCGTATCATCGGCGGTGTGATGATGTGGAGGACATCGGGCTGCTCCGCCTTCAACATGGTTTCAAGATCCTCGTATCGTTCATCTACGCCAAACTCGTCGCCAAACTTGTCGAGCCGATCTCGATCCATGTCACATGCTACCACGAGCTGCATTTCATCGAGTCCACGGTAGGCGGCGGCGTGTTTATAGCTTCTCGGACCACATCCCAATACGGCTGATCTGTACATTACCCTTTCTCCTGATGGCTATAAATCCGTTGACAATGGCTCGTATGAAGCTTGCTTCAGATCTTTTTTTGTAATGGTTTTCAATGGGATTCTCCTGATCAGAATTTTTCCGGATGGACTTTACTGCAAGGATATCGGGTGTCTCCCCCAATTTAGGAAAAAATGCTCCATATAGCAGTCGAGATCTCGTCTCTCATGCTGAGAGAGCCGATCTCGATCGGCGGAGGGTATTCTGTATCCTGGGAAAAAGCCAGCAAGCAGGGGACGGAGGATACCGACTACACCGTGGCCCGATTTTCCGTCTGGAGCTGTTTCGGCCAGCCTGTTACCCTCATCGGTGCCCACAGAACGACACGCGGTCCCGACCGAACCTCTGGAGGAGAAAAAGGAGGATCAGGAGGATCAGGAGGCCGCCTCTTTACTTCCAGGGAAGTAGGCGCATATTATCTACCTGGTAATCCACATCCACCCTTACATATAAAGAGGAACACCCTGATGGAAAGTAAGGTCGCCCATTCCACCTCCCTATCCACCTTTATGACCCCTCTGCAACCCGATGAGAGTCTGGCTGCCCTGGTTGGCCATAAGCCCCTCCTGCGGTCACAGGTAGTCAAGAAGGTCTGGGCCTATATCAAAGAGCATGGGTTACAGGATTCAGGAGATAAGCGCCTGATCAACGCAGATGCGCTACTGGCACCCTTCTTTGGAGAGAAAAAACAGGTCAGTATGTTTGAGGTGGCCCAACTCCTCAAACCCCATCTAGCCGATTTATGAGAATCGACTTCAACTGGACAGGGAGTGATCATGGCCAGCTTTTCTGGTGCGCATGACGTCGGTGGTCTATACGCTGCCGGTCTTCACCGCTTTCTACGACGGTAGGCCCGATGTGACAGCATCGTACGAAGACAAGGCCGGAACAGCGGTCAGCTTCGATCTGCGTCAGTTCACCCGAATTACTGAGGAAGGTCCCGTGCTGGTCTCCACGCAGGGGACGGGTTGTCTGCGCTATCTGAGCGCGGTGCCGGTAGGCGAGAAGATCTACTACTTCTATGAGTATGCACGCGAGGACGAAGCGCACGAACTCCGCCTGAACGTGGTGGAGGCGTGATCCTGCATACCTTTGCCACAATCTGACGAAAGGGCAAGGATCATGGGCTGGCTGAAACGTCTTTTGATAGGATCAACCGGAGGGGAGGACAAAGAGCAGGGGGTATCGGTCCGTGCTCCGACTCCGGTTGCAGCATCGGATTATGTTGAGATGGGAAGTGGGTTACAGTATTGCGATCTCAACGTGGGAGAGGGTGAGTCACCGAGTCCGGGTAAGAAGGTAACGGTGCATTATACGGGATGGCTGACCAATGGTAAGAGATTCGACAGCTCGATGGTCAAGAAACGGCCCTTCACATTTGAGATCGGTCGGAGGAAAGTGATCAAGGGTTGGGACGAAGGAGTGATGTCGATGAAGGTCGGCGGAATCCGGCAACTGAAGATTCCGCCGGCGTTGGGATACGGTGCCCCGGGCCAACCACCGGTGATCCCCAAGAACGCAACGCTTATTTTCGAAGTGGAGTTGCTCGAAGTCCTTTGAAAAAAGAACAGCTCAGGCGTCGACAGACCAGGGGATAATTTCCATTCATTGAGGGCCTACTGTGGGAAGCACAGCCAGGATACCTGGCAACATGCAACCGAAGGAGTTTGTCAGAAACCTTGCCCAACTGAGAGATCTATCGAAAATCAGCACGATTGCTGGTACGAGGTGGTAGGAAGCAGACATTGGAGAAGAAGATGAAGCTGAGACTCTCGGTCAGCATCTCCCCCCGCGCCACCCACGAAGAGCTTCTGTTCGCCAGGCAGCTGGGTGCCGAATGCGTCTACACATGGGTTTCCGACAGCCATATGGACGTCACGTCCCTCACGGAGCTTCGCCAGAGAGTTGACGATGCTGGACTGACGCTCCACAACGTGGGAAACATGGGCGTTGGCAAGTGCGACAAGATCCAGCTCGCCCTTCCAGGGCGAGATGAGAGGATCGGGGCGTTCAAGCAGTTCCTGAGGAACCTGTCGGCCGTGGGGGTCCATATCACCACGTTCACGTGGGAACAGGCGGGAGTGTGGAGTTCCGAGGAGCGCGGAAACAGCCTATTTTTTTAGAGCACAAGTTCTTACAGGCAAGCGCTCTTTTTTTATTAATCGTCCTGTTGATCGTTGTAAGACAAGGAGTTGTGGGCATTCCGATCCCAGGTTGGTTTTTATCGGTGCCCATACAGTGCCCAGAATCGGGCGGTTTTCGCTATTCGTCAATCAGGATCTATGAGTTGCTTGTGCTGTGGGTAGAGAAATCAATCCAATCATTGAGTATCTTTCTGGAGAGACATCATGGACTTCAGGAGGCCATGGCTATGAGCTTATCAATTGAGACCAAACCAATCCCCCTTGCTGCGAATGCAGACGGGGTCGTACGGGTGGGCAAAACGAGGGTGATGCTGGACACGGTTGTTGTAGCTTTCCAGGAAGGGGCAACGGCGGAAGAGATTGTCTATCAGTATCCGGCTCTGGATTTGGCCGATGTCTACTCCGTTATAGGGTATTACCTACGGCAGCGTTCGGAGGTGGAGGAGTATCTACAAGATCGTCAACAAAAGGCAGATATAATACGCCGCCAAAATGAGAGCCGCTTTCCTCCTCAGGGAGTGCGGGAACGTCTTTTAGCCCGTCGTCGTAGCGGGGATAGATAGGCCGTGCTGCGCTTCGCTGGTGACGCTCAAAGGCTGCGCCTTTGGCGGCCTTCGGCACGAGCCCGGCATCGACCACCATTAATTGCATGTTTAATAAGGGCTTACGAGTTTCATTCGTAAGCCCTTATGGCGTTCAGAGCGCCTGCCTTTGGGCAGGACGTCCTGTTTCTGTTGTAAAATGAAATAAGTTCATATAAAATATAAAGTTATGGTAGAAAAGGTGATGCATTTGGAGGTGTGATAGGAATCAATTCTGAAGTTTATGTGTTACAATGTGCGTTACAAAAATCGTATCGAGGAATCAACTCGCCGCCTTGAATTCTCCCCATCTCTATTCCAGTCGATTGGGGTCAGGTTACAGGTCGCGAATCGAATCGAGTAATCGAATTCGATGGGTAACCGGCGCAGATCCGAATCGACTTTCTGGTAGGGGATAAGCCGTCCTTCACCCCGACTCAGCCGCCCCAGAGCATAGAGGATCAGCAGCGGTTTGTGGGGGTGCGTTTGACTATCTTCAACCATAGATATATTAAACCCAATCACCGCGTTATGTGCTTTCTACGGTAGGGAATGCGTTCTGCGCGGCGTCTTATCCCACCAAATACTCCAGACAGTACCAGCAAGCCCCCCTTGATTTAGGAAGATTATGCCCGATGAGAAACTTAGGCCCCCTACTTTAGCAATTTGGCCATTCCGTTCGCCAGACTCTTGGGGAATCAGCGGTTTCAATGGCCAAGTCATTTCCTTGCGATTCCTTAGCAGGACTAACTCTATAATAGTCCTGGCTGGTTGCCTGCTCCTTCTCGGTCTGGCCTGGCCGGTGGTAGCAGACGAGCCGACGTTGGCCCGGTTGTCGTTCTGGGTGCCACCGGAGCGGATGGAACAGTTTGGCGCTGCCTACGTAGACCAGATCGCTCCGCTTCTGATCGAACACGGCCTGACAGAATCTCCCGAGCAGGGACGCGCCACTCCCGACAGTATCTTCAGTCGGCTCTTCGTGCTGGATGTGCCGACCGCCGCCCTACCTGTCGATCGGGCCCTGCGTAGAGATTCAGCCTGGCAGGAAGTGCTGATACGGGTCGGGAATGCCCTGGGTGTGGCGCCTCCCCCCTCCGTCCTTTCCTTCGAGTTCGCTCTCTACCGGACCCCGGCTGGACCGGGCCGCGTCGTGTCGGCCGGCCCCGGCCGGAAGCGCGGTTTGTGGCACACCTTTGACGGCACCGACGGCCTGCCGTCACCCGTCGTGCAGGACATGCTGGAAGACCGAAAGGGAAACCTGTGGATTGCGACCCTAATCGGTGAGGGCATATGCCGGTACGACGGAGGAACTTTCACCGTATTCACCCCGGACGACGGTCTGCCGGATGCGAGTGCCCTGGCTCTGGCAGAGGACCGGGAGGGTGCTCTGTGGATCAGCGCCTACTCTGGAGGTCTGGCCCGGTACGACGGTGAGACCTTCACCGTTTTTACCCGTGCGGACAACCTGCCGGCCGGTCGAGTGCAATCGATGCTGGTGGACCGCGACGGGAACATCTGGTTCGCCACTGATCTGGGAGGCGTCGGCCGCTACGATGGGGAATGTTTCGAGCGTTTCACCATAGACGATGGCCTGGTCGAGAGTTGGGCGCGGGGAATCTTCGAGGATCGCGATGGCGTTCTGTGGCTCGGTGCGATGAACGGGCTCAGGCGCTACGACTCTCGGCGGGACGATGGCGAGGCCTTCGCCGAATACATCTCCGTGCCTGGGATGGTCGATGGGCAGGTCAAGACCATAGTCCAGGCCCAAAACGGCGACCTGTGGTTCGGGACGAGAAAAGGACACCTCGTCCGCTATGATGGAATGCAGTTCACGACTGTTTTTGCTCCGGACGAACTCGGGGAAGGGATAAACTCGATCGAAGAGGATGAGGAGGGAAACCTGTGGTTTGCCACTGTTTTGGGAGGCGTCAGCCGCTACGACGGCGAACGGTTCGAGCGTTTCACCGACCTTCACGGCCTGGCGGGCACCAATGTGCACGATCTGCTGGTCGACCGGGAGGGCACGCTCTGGGTCGGTACCTGGGGCGGACTCAGCCGCTACGACGGTGGACGGTTCACCAACCTCACTGTTCACGACGGCCTGCCCAGCAACGGAGTGATGTCCATATCGGAGGACCGGTCCGGACGGCTGTGGTTCGCCACCTGGGGCGGGCTCTGTCGCTACGACGAGACCGGCATCGCCACCGTGTATCCGCACTACACCTGGGCGACACACGAGGATCGGGATGGCAATCTTTGGTTGGGGGGAGATTCCGAAAAAGGCCTCTGCCACTACGACGGCAGCAGCTTCGCTTGCTTCGACATCGATGACGACGGCAGGATACATTCCATCCTGGAGGACCGGGACGGTCTCCTGTGGATCGGCACGGGCTACGGCGGACTCAGCCGCTTCGATGGGGAAAGCTTCAAAAAATACACGGTGCAAGACGGGCTGGCGGATGAGGCGGTGTGGGCGATTTTCGAGGACCGGGACGGCATCCTGTGGATCGCCACCGAGAGTGGTATTAGCCGTTTCGATGGTGGTCAATTTACCAGTTATACCACCGACGACGGTCTGCCGGATAATAGGGTACACGCGGTCGTACAGGACCGTTCGGGGCACCTGTGGTTTGGGACCAGCGGAGGTTTGAGCCGTTACGACGGCGAGCAATTTCACAATTACACCACCCGCGACGGCCTGCCCCACGACAGAGTAATGTCGATCGTCGAGGACCGGGACAGTACTCTGTGGATCGGCACCTTCGGCGGAGGCATCAGCCGCTTCGACGGGCGGGTTTTCCAGCGGTTGACCAAACGAGACGGCCTGGTCAACAACACGGTTCAGCAAATCACCCTGACGCGGGACGGGAGCATCTGGATCGCCACCGAGGGGGGAGTCTCCGGCTACCGGCCCGGACACCGGCCTCCGTCTGTGCGCATCACCCAGGTGATCGCCGATAGCTCCTACGGCCCGGTCGACCGCATCTCACTGTCCGGCGATCGTTCGTTCATCATCTTCGAATTCCAGGGCGCCAGTTTCACTACTGACTCCGACCGGATGGCCTACGTCTATCGTCTGCAGGGCCGCGACGACCAATGGCATCCGGCCTACGTCGGACGGGCTGAATACGTCGATCTTCCCGTGGGGGACTATCTCTTCGAGGTCAAAGCCGTGGACCGCGACTTGAACTACTCGGAGCCGGTCAGCGTCAGGGTGAAAGTCCACCCGCCCTACGAGCGATGGGCGCTCAGCGGGGGGTTAGCGATGTCGCTGATGGCGCTGTGCGTGGCTCTCGTCAGCGTCGGTCGTCGTCGTCGTATCTTTCTGCGTGAACAGCGTCTCAGACTCGAGGCTCAGGAGGCGCTCAATCGCGAACTGGAGGAAGAACTCCAGACGGCCCACGACCTGCAGATGAACCTGATGCCGACCGGGTCGCCCCACCTCGACGGCTTCGACATCGCTGGCTGCTGCATCTCCGCCAATCATGTTGGCGGCGACTTCTTCCAGTACCATCCTCTGCTCGACGGAAAATTGGCTCTCTCCCTGGCCGACGTCACGGGTCACGGCATGGAAGCGGCCATCCCGGTGGTCATGTTCAGCGGCATTCTCCGCAGCCAGATGGAACTGGGAGACCCGCTGGACCGGCGCTTCGGTCGCCTGAACCGCACCCTGTATGATTCTCTCGACGGCCGCACCTTCGTCTGCTTCCTCATGGGGGAACTCGTTCCCGCTACCCGTATCTTCCGCCTGGCCAATAGCGGCTGTCCCTATCCGTATCACTTCCACGCGGCCAGCGGCGAAGTCGCAGAGCTACAGATAGAAGGCTACCCTCTGGGGGTGCGCGCCGACACGATCTACGCGTCCATCGAGATATCGCTGGAACCGGGAGACTACGTCGTATTTTGCTCGGATG
>Ga0257125_1000812_pt1 | contig 36765 bp, 25 predicted proteins | sample SI106_200metaG_FD_190183 | JGI IMG/M metagenome (GOLD analysis project Ga0257125, IMG submission 190183) | Marine microbial communities from Saanich Inlet, British Columbia, Canada - SI106_200 | ecosystem: Environmental > Aquatic > Marine > Inlet | place: Canada: British Columbia | collected... | reverse complement strand
TTTGACACAACTCCCGTAACCTACTGTCTATCAGTGATTTATTCAGGACTTAAAATCCCTCGGCCAGTTTAGGTGTAGGAAACGACCCATTTATGACTCAAAAAGGGTGAGTCATTATTCAGGCACTATTTTGCAGTCTCATAAACGGCCGATATATAGACCCCCGGGGCCTGGAAACGTAGCCCCAGTAGCATTTCTATATACCTACTCCCCCTACATGCCAGCGAGATTTTTCATCCCCTTATAGGGAAAACGTCTCAAATACGTGTTGAAATCAAACCGAGTGAAAATGGAGTCTCATAAACCGGGGTTATTGAGACCAGATATTGAAGTAAAAGAAAGCCCCAGACAAGTGTCCAGGGCTTCCATGTATGTCCAACTATATATCAGTTACTATCAAGAGCTTGTTACGACCTTACTTAATACCTACCTAGGAAATCTAAGACGGCATTGTTCCACACTTCAGGAAATTCATATACTGCATAGTGCCCAGTATTAGGTAAGACAAGTAGTTCTGCATCTGGAATGGTCGTGGCAATTTTTCCTGCCTGATCAGGACGAATTAGGGAGTCATTTTCACCACCCATTATAAGAACTGGGACCTTGATGGCCGCAAGTTGTTCCTGGGTGAAATTAGGTTCGGTAAGCAACATGTTTTGCAGCTTCTCCCAGATCAACTCTATCCTGAACGGATCAGGAAGAGCTTCGATGTATTCGCTACTAAGAACCTGCAATTTTAATGTGTCCACAGTTGCGCTGCGAATGGACTCTTTAAAATGATCCTGTACACCATCAGGGTTTTTGTTTGCTCCATACGCTACCAATGCCTCTACTCGTTCTGGATGATGGATAGCCAGATCCAAACCAACATTTCCACCATCACTCCAACCAACGACATAGGCCGATTCTATATTCAAATAATCCATCAAGTGTATGATATCTTCGGCCATGCGATGGTAGCTAATCGATGAATCGGAGTCCGTTGTGTGACCTTGTCCGCGACTGTCTGGTGCTACAACATAATACTTTTGGGAAAATTCAGTGATTTGCCCGACCCAGGAAGCCGAACTGCCCAGACACCCGTGCAATAAGAACAGCGGTTTTCCAGAACCACGTGCCTCAAAATACATGGTAATATCATCTAGCTTAACACTTGAACTTCCCTGAAATTGCGTTGGGACTGTTTCGCGCTGAGCATCTGGAACTGGAGCAATTTGACAAGCTGTAAATACAGCAATCAAAATGCCCATTTGAAGTAATAGTCTCATGCTGACCCCCTTATGTTTGTTAAAAAGATAGGACCTGCATCTATGTGATACTGGCCGATTAACAGTTAGTAGCCCAAAAACATCTTCTCTACACATGAACAAAAAGATTCGTGGGGATTATTAGGGTTAAAAGAATTAATCGGTGCATGGTTTCCCTCCAAATCAATACGATTAGTCGAAATCAGGCTTCAGAATCAGAAGGAATAGATACAGCTCGTGGATCAATTTGGTATGCTTTGAATATAGACCACTAATTGCCTATCAGCAAATACTCCACTAAAAGAGCTCATTTTGTCTCAAAAAGGGTGAGTCATTATTCAGGCACTTTTTTGCTGTCTTAGAAACGTTGGTTTATGAGACCCTGATTCGAATGCTTCATAACACCGTTTGAAGTCAATAAATCGTGTCTCAAAACCCGTCTCAAAATCAAAGTCTCGTTACAAGCAGCTATTAACGTATTTGAGCCTTACTTTTCTGTTAATCGAGGACTCCTTAGATGACCACAATTTCTCTCAAAAAGGGTGTCTCATATTTATAGGCAACATCGTACAGGTTAATCAGGCCTATACTTTTTCCAGAATTTCCTAATCTTGGCATCAGATTCACCAAGTATTCGACCTGCTTCACTAAGATCTAAATCAGCATTATAGATAGCGCGAATGATAAGCTGTTTTTCCACCTTGCTTAAGAATGATGGCATATCAAATCCCTGCTCGGGTTCCGGTAAAGCAGAGTAGATATCCAGGGAATGATCACTGTGTGGGAGAATGAGGTCCTCGGCATGTAATGTTTCTGACAAACAAAATGATTCTGATTTTTTAACAACCTCAAGAAGTTGATGAATGTTTCCAGGCCAATCATATGAATAAAGGCGTTCATGGGCTCCCGAGGAAAGTTGCTTATTATAAAACAAAGGGATGTCTTCAAGTCTTTCACGTAGTGGAGGAATGACTATTTCCGCCACATTCAGTTTAGCAAATTGCTTTTTCAAGCTGGGCGGTACGGGTTTTCCTCTTTTGTCCTGCTCAATATCAAGAAATACTCGAACATCTATCTTCTCGGCCATATCGGCACCTATTCGCTGAATGCTTCCATCAATCATGGCTTTCTTTATTTGTTGTATGGTGGCAGCAGATAAATGACTGATTGACTCCAAAAAAACAGAACCCATGTTTGCACTCTCAAACAAGCCAGGACGACGATTTGACATTGATCCTTTCACAACACCCTTCTCATGCCCAAACAACTCGACTTCCGCGGAGTACTTGTGGATGGGACCACAATAAAATTCTGCCATACTATTTGAAGCTCGTTTGCTTAAAAGATGAATGAAATTGGCAAATTCCTTCTTCTCAGTACCAGGTTCACCTAGTATCAGAACATGAGAATTTGTTGCTGCAATTCTTGCTGCTTCATCTAATGCCTCATTGATGACCTTACTTTGGCCAACGATACCGGCTTGTTTCTTAATATCTTCCAACTTAGTCTTCATCGTGTGTGTGAATATCTAGATTGAAAAGAATTGGTGTTCAGCAATTTAATTTCCTCCTACGTTTAGTCTGTCCCAATTGGGTTGCGTCTTAATTCTGGGAGAGCTCTACCATATGCTCATGACATTTGGGGCATGGATGCTTAATATCCCATAACTGGAGATTCCCCGAGTCACAATTTGGACATCGATTCAGAAAACTTGGCGTCACATCTGGATCATCAATTAGCATTCCACCATGAAACTCTATAGGAACTTCGACTAACGATTTACAGCCCAGACAATGCCGGGTACCCACGGTTGCGATAATACCCTTGTCTGGGGCATCCCAAACCTTTGCGGTGTAGCCGCATGAATGACACGAGTATGTTTTTAATGTGCTCAAAGTATTCCCCACTGTTAATTAAACGGGCGGAAATGTAGTCGGTGCCTGGGGGATATCAATTAGAAGAATCGAACTCTTCCTGGTCGGACCAACTGAAGTTGTGATCCCATGGAGCAGCGCGCTTCCCAAGATACCAATCGTAAATGAGCCGGTGAATGTCAGCTGTTCCAAGGACGACACACGGAATTAAAAAGCCCCCGAAGAACGAAGATGCTCAACGAGGGCTTGGGGGATACAAATGTAGCAGCTTCATTTCATATTCCAGATAGACATTCCTGCGGGTGGAGCGTCTGCTTTCAGGATTTTCGTATCTCCTGATAATCCAATCGCAATCCCCGTAAACGTTTAACTGGGTTGAGCATATCAAGAAAACTACCCCGTTTCTCCACAAGCTCCTCGCCACATAATGGACAGGTGCTGGATCCAGGGGCAGTAAGCAAAACATCGCCATCCATTTTCACTGCGTTCCAGCCACATTTATTGCAGGTATAGGTCATCGGTTTTATTATTGGCATAAGTAACTCCTCCTGAAAGTAGTTGCCGTTAGTAGAAACAGAACTGTCCTTATCAATTAAGTTGGATCGTTTACTTTTTGAATCAGCATCTCTGTAACAGACTTGCTACCGATATAGACTGCAACCATGAGTGATCCAGCACCTGCCAGGCTCAACAATTCCGAATTTCTACTGTGTCTGTAGGTATCAATTCCTGCAGCCCTATTTTTCTTGTTGCGGATTGATCCTTTTACCTGCTTCCAGGCAGATTCTTCAACGAGCACTTCCTTCCCATGGATTAAGCGATCTTTTAAGCTAACTCCCATCATAGAAGCGGTCTTACCGTAAGTAATTGCCTGAAGTTCATCTATAAAGCTATCTCGGTTTGAGAGCCATAGTTCATAATCATCCTTAACGTGCCCCACCTCATGTAGGAACCGGTCTCGGGTTATACCTTGAGCCCAGTAGTAGATATGACCAACAAACTTGCTCCTCGTGGCTTCTGAGAGCATTCGTGTGCCCTCGACATCACCTGATATGATGTCCGCCTTCTTAGCACTGAATGGATGTAAATGAATTGTGATATTTCTTTCCTGTGAGTCCGGAAAAACTTCTCGTATCAACCGGCGAGCCGTACGTGTGGTAAACTTTGCATCTTTACGACCTTTACGGAGGAAATACTGGGCTGCCTTTTCGTGCTTCTTTGTTTCAACTGAGGAAGCAGTAAAAAGAGTGGCACTTGCTAAAGCAGCTCCGGCGAAAATATATTTAGCCCGATTGTGGTCCTTTGTAAATTTTAATCTTGTTGTCATGTTTCACCTTTACGTATATATAAATCCGCCACTCCATTGCTTTTATAACTCGAGTGGTTCTCATACTACATATCGCATTATTTAAAGGAATTTTTATCGATAGGATTCAACTCCTTAAGATGCCCTCAATACAGGGGAAACTGTGGATATAGAGGAGCTTTTTTCATAATCTAGGGTTTTCGATCAAACAAGTGAATTTTGGATGTCTGACGTTAGGCTGTTTAGGAAGTGGATTTCTGTAATTGCTGGAATTATTACGACACTACACTCAGCAAGTATGACCAAGTAAGCTTATTCTACTTTACTCAAAGTTCAGAACTTTAATTACCGTACAAAGAAATCTTTTCACCATCTTCAGTCCAATAACTCCACCCTTCATACCTAAGGCCTTTTTTATAAGGGCCTTCTGATTCTTTGCTTCCATTCTCATACCAATTAGTCCAGATACCTACTTTTACACATTCGTAAAGAACTTCTTGGTCTGAAAATGCGCCCTCTGATTCCTTGTTTCCATTTGCATACCAACTAGTCCAAACACCACTTCGTTCACCTCGTAAATAAGCTCCTTTTTCGGCTAACACTCCATTTTTATGCCATGATATCCCCATACCAACTGGAGAACCATCGGTGAAATTATTTATGCTTTCTTGGGTTCCATTTTCATACCATGATGAATGAGTTCCTTGCTCTTTTCCATTCTCATATAAACCTTCACTTTTTTTTGTCCCATTTTCAAACCATGATAACCATAGTCCATCTTTCGTTCCAAAGAAGGTATTAGTAACATAGGCGCATTGTTTTTCTTTTTTTCCGTTTTCATACCAAGTAATTCTTTCGACCACATCCCCCTCTTTATAAAGAATTTGCTCCTTAATGTTAGAATTTTCATACCATTTAATCCATTGACCATCCTCGGATCCTTCAATGTACCTTCCCGATTCTTGTTGACTTTTATTTTTGTACCAAGCAGTAGAAAGACCATGTTTAATGCCATCAACATAATTAGCTATTACTTTACCACCCTCTTTGGTGAAGGTAGTATTTTTTCCATTCTTTTTACCGTTTAAGAATGTCACACTTTCAGAAACAAGTCTGTCACCGAAGGGATGATGTATAAGATAAGTGCCGCTAGAGTCAGGATAATTATCAAGAACATATCCATTGTATTCATCTCCGTTGTGGTCAATGAACGCCCAAAGCCCAACTCGGTTGCCTTTTTCATATTTTCCGAAAAATTTTTCTGTTTCGTCTTTATTTTGCTTTACCCAAACACCTTCTTGGTGGCCATTAGAGTATATTCCACTAGATAGAAGTGTGCCGCCATCATCGAAGAATTTATACTCGCCATTGCGAGAATTCGAAACATAGGTTTCATACTCCATTACCTGTCCATTCTCATACCATTTAGTTTGAAGTCCAGACAAAGCGTTTTGTACATAGTTTAGTTTTCCTTCTACTTTCCCTGAGGGAAAATACTTCGTCCATTGACCATGAAGCATCCCAGCATTTAGATATCCAGTCCATACTTTTCGACCAGAATTATCTAGAGAAAATATCTCACCACTATATGGTTTATTTGTGTCTTTGGTATAGTAAATCCTATTTCTCTTCACTAGCGAATAATCAATATTAATTGGATCGTTTGATATTCCGGAGTTTAGAAAAATTGTTAACAACAATAGTGCTATTGATCGCATTTAATACCTCGTTTAATAACTGTTTTGTCTATTATGCTGTGTTTAGATTTCATTGAAAAGTCTGGCGTTGGTCTCGGTAATAATGAATATTGATTCGGAAGCCTGAATTGCTTCAAAATTCAATCCGTGTATCCCGCTCCCCTTTTTTTACAAGCTCATTTTTCGTCAAAGACCCTGCAGTTTGACTCCAGTTCAATAGATCAGATAGCTGGAAGAGTTCTTTCTTTTGTGCTTTTCGTAGTAGTGATTTTTATCCGTCTTAATCGACATTGTGACCTCCAACCGCTCAACTCTTTTGATAATTATTAGGGCATTCCCCTATTAAGTCATTTGCTTTTCGATCATTCTCTTTTGATCCAAATACCTGCCGAATGAGTGGGAATCAGGTTCCCATGTGACAGAAGTCCATACTTCGAATACATAAAAAAATGAGAAAAACTTTCTTCATTAATAGCCAATAACTATGCCAGTATAATTAAGAACTATATAATGTTGTTTATTATAAAGATAGCGTGTGTGTAAATGCGGGGAGAACAGGTGGGTGTTAAGCGTATGTCACATCGGACAGAAGAAAGTGTGATTTCAGGATCACACTTTCTTAAGAATTACTACTCCTTTATACCGTACTTTTTTATTTTCCGGCTAATACTTTCCCTGGATTCCCCAACTTTGGAGGCAATAATACTGATATTTCCATTATGCAGATAGTAATGGTGCTTGAGGAATTTCTTTTCAAAATTCTCTGTCAAATTCGCCTTGGCTTCCTTCAGTGGCACATTGTACAGTGAAGAGAATATATTCCGATCCTCTGTGCTTGTTAGGGTGGTCTCGAATAGAAGATCATCTTCATGCACTTCAGGATCCGCACAGGTTACGTATAAACTTTCGATAACATTCTTGAGTTGTCTCACGTTGCCAGGCCAATCAAAGGATCTCATTTTAGCTATAATATTTTCGGGAAAAAACAGCTGTTTGTTTTTCTTGGTTTCAATTTGCTGCTGGAAATGACTGAGCAGTAGAGGGATATCATTTTTTCGCTCACGTAACGCAGGGAGATGCAGCCTCACTACATTCAGGCGATAGAAAAGATCCTCCCTGAACTGGTGGTTTCTGACCATGGCTTCCACATCCTTGTTGGTCGCTGCAATAATGCGTACATCCGAGTAGATTATCTTGTCTCCTCCAACACGCATGAAAGCCTTCTCCTGAATAAACCGTAGTAACTTTATCTGTAGCTCCAGCGGAAAGTCTCCGATTTCATCCAAAAATACGGTTCCTCCGTTTGCCTGTTCAAAAAGTCCGATATGCCTTTCATGGGCGCTTGTGAAAGAGCCCTTCTGATGGCCGAACAGTTGGCTTTCCAGCAGAGTGGATGGCATGTTAGAAATATCAACAATAACATATTTGCTGTTTTTTCGGTCAGGACTGTTGAAATGAATTGATCTCGCTATAAGCTCCTTGCCAGTCCCGCTTTCGCCTGTGATCAAGACGGTCGTGTCATTGTCTTCTCCCACACGTGATACAATATTAAGTATTTTCTTGATCTCAGGGCTCTCACCGATAATGACACTCTCCTGGTTCTTTTGATTGACCTTCGCTTTAAGATTCTTCACTTGATTGGTCAGTCGAATATTCTCGAACCAGAGTTTGCGCATCTCCAGCATGCTCTTGATTTTCATCAGAATCTCTTCGCGGGTGAAATCCTTAGTAATGAAATCCTGGGCACCGGCCTTCATGGCCCTCACTGCGCTCTCCACTGAACCGTAGGCTGTCATGACCAAGACTGGGGTAAGAGAATAGGCTGTGCGAATGTACTTGATCAGTTCAAGTCCCTGCGCCTCTTTGGGTAAACGCAGATCTACAATTGCCAGATCAAAATCGTAGACTTTCATGAGTTTCTTTGCCTGCTCCTTGTTCTCTGCTTCAAAGATATCATCCTTTTGATTCTTCACGATGAAAAACAGTCCTTTGCGAGCGGTCTGTTCATCATCAACGATGAGTATTCTGTTCATATCACCTTTCGTCTCTCTCTGATAGGAAATGCTATTGAGAACAGCGTCCCCTTATTCTCGATGCTTTTAAAATCAATATATCCACCATGTCTTTCAATGATATTCTTTGTGATGGACAGACCAAGGCCACGACCTTCACCACGCGTGGAGCTGAACATTCTGGAGAGATCCCGCAATCTTTCTATGGGAATCCCCTTACCATAATCACGAATATCAATGAAGGTATGTCGATTGTTCCTATAGGTACTGATCTCAATTTCGTGGGTGTAGTCCGAAGATTCGAATGCATTCTCTATGAGATTTCCCAGAGCATGCTTGATCTCATCTGCAATTCCCTCTATGGTATTGCGCCCCTTTTCCAGGTGGACCTTGATGCCAGGATATGGTAGGTTTTTAAAATCTTCCACAACTTCCCGGACAATCCGGTTTAGATCAATCTTTTCCTCAGGATGTCTCGTGTTCTTGTTCAACTCGAAGGATTTTACCAGATCTCGTTTCAACTTCAACACGCCTGTATGAAGTGCTTCTATGTAGGCTCTCTTTTCATCATTCGCCGCAGTTTCGTTCTTCAATTCTTCAATGATGAGTCGCATACCGTCCACAGGATTCTTCAAGTCGTGCAAGACGCTGCTTGAGAATGTGCCTATGGCATTCAACTGTTGTTGATCCTGGACCTGTTCGAGACTACGAAAGTTCCTGATGGAGTTTGTGAATTGCAAGAGCAGGTTGTGAATATGATGGAGAGTGCCGTCACTTATCTCATCAGAGACAGAGTTCTTACACAGGATCAATAAGCCCAAACATTCACGCTTTCGCCCAAGGGGAAAAAGGAGCACCTGATCATTAAATATCTCCAAGTTCGGTATCACTGATGAATAATGTAACCTGGTCACCGGGGTTTTCATTCCCATCATTTTCCTGACCGCTCCTCGATCCATGGAAAACTGCAATTCATGCCGTTTTATTTTGATACGGTCCATTCGATGGCACAGAAAATAATTCCCAAACGGATAATATAGATAGATAGCAGCGAACTTATATGCATATAGAAAACGGATAGTTTTAATTACTATCGAAAGAATCTTATTGATGTCCGTGTTATTTGTTAATACTGTTCCGGTCTCATTTAGTTTTAACTGTATCAATTTTTGTCTTACTGTTTTTTTGCGTATCTGCTCACTCACCGAGATCAGGACCAGAAGAACTAATATTAAAACTATGAATGGCAGAGCATGGTACATGATGTTCCCTGATTGAAAAAATGGAAAGGTCAGACTTGAATATATGACTACTGATCCCAGCAGGTACGTTGCCATGTGAGAGTAACGCCACTCGTATCTACTTTCAATAAATTTCAGCGATAAAGCAATGGCGATAATGAACAATAATATTTTGAGAATCTCAAAGCGGATCATGGGAATACGTAAGAATTGCATCGTCGCCCGGCTGATCTGATAGATTACTCTGAGCGTCATATTGCCCTGTGAGATTACGAGCAGATCATTGGCACTGACATCTTCCAGATTAATCTCTTCACCATTCAGGAATCGAACGGTGATGGTCATTTTGGTGACTTGGCCTAATCCTATATTCACTACGCCCCAGTTCTGGGAATGATATCCATTGGCCGGAATCAATTCCTTATAGTGAATGAGGGTATCCGTATCCGCTTCATGAATCCAAACTTTTGCTCCTAGTGCTTCATAGGTGTCTTCATTTCCTCTTAGGATTATCGATATCCAGTTGCGGTGGTTCGTGGAGTTCTTGAGCAGTGAGGACCAATAGCCCCTATTGCCGACCACCAGGTCAATATCGCCATCCAGGTCAATATCCAAGCTAGAACCACCCGTATTGAATCCACTGAGATACCCGCTTTTCGAATAGATTTCAGATTGAGAAGTCTCTTCGAAAGAACCAGCTCCCGTATTCAGATATAGCAAATCCGATTCTGCGCGCGAGACCAGCACATCCACGTCTCCATCAAGATCAAAGTCTCCTGTAATGGCAGTGTAGCTCTTCCCTCCCTGGATCATTCCCCATTCTTTTGAATGGTCAATAAATGATCCCTGGACCTGGTCATAGAGATAAAGCCCATCCCTTCCATCTTCTGAGCAAATAAACAGATCGCTGTATCCATCTCTGTTAAAATCAGCGACACTCGCAGAACTCACAAAAGTAGATATCTCACCTCGTATGATAGGATCATCACTTCTGGACCAGGAGGATTTGCCATTATTCCTCAATAACATGGGATCACCGCTTGAGAAGAACAACAACAGGTCCGTATGATCATCCAGATCAAAATCTCCTGCTACAAGTGCTCTGATCCCAGTTTTATCCAGATTAGGAATTCCGGTGGCTTGTTCTTGAAAGGTATTATAACCTGTGTTCAGAATAAGCCTTAATCCGTTCCGCTTATCAACTAGTGCCAGATCAGGGTATCCATCCTGATTGCAGTCGAGAAGACTACCATTGATAATGTCAAGATTATCAGGTAGTCCCGCTCCAGCAGTTTTATCCCGGAAGATCGCGGAGCCATCATTGGTCAATAATCTGGTGGCGCCAATATTGCCAATCACCATGATATCAACATCTCCGTCCCGATCAAAGTCAGCAGCAAAGGAGCCGCGTTCGAATTTTTGTTCTGTAGACCGGGTCTCAATACTCCCTCCAGTACCCGATTCTATAGAGTAATCCAGATAGTACCCCTCGCCCTGGTTGATCAGCAAATGATTCAGTTTGAGATAGCCGGTAAGGTATATGTCGGGTAGTGTATCACCGTTAAAATCTGCAACAGTAACCCCTTCTATATCATCGATCCTGTCCATGAGATTGCCGCTACCAGCATGGATCTGGTCGTAGAACAGGAATTTAGGGTAGCTACTGAGCGTCCCTTGTGGATCACTGGTGAAATGAAGAATGTTTCCCCATGCACCTACGATCCACCCATTCTCTGCATCCAGCATCTCAATATCATGGAGGTCAGCATCTGTCAATTGCTCCAACTTGACCCATTGATTCCCGTCATATGCCAGAATCACACCATTCTTTCCTACAGCGAAACCAAGACTGTCTGAGATCATATCGACAGCCCAAAGATGTTCATTCGTTACGTTGGATTCCCGGGTCAGTACGCCATGATCATAGCGAATGATAGTGCCATTGTTGCCCACAAACCAGCCAAGCTCCGGATTGAGAAAGTCCATGTTTCTTACCAGATCCTTACTAGGAAAGTCTAGCAACTGCCAAGTGCCATCATATTGCAGCACTGTTCCATTTTCCCCGACGAGAAAAATGTGTTTCCTGCTCAGGATCTTTACAGATCGAAAATCTACATTCACAGGTAAATAAATAGGTCGCCATTCCCCATTCGTATACTCATAGGCCCCGTCATCACCTACTGCCATGCCAAAACTGCTGTTCAGAAAATCTATATCACGGACCTTAAGCGGGAGAATCACAGGTTGAGCGCTCCAAAGGTCATTATCAAAACTCAATAATGCGTGGAAATCGAGATCAATATTATTCAAAGCGACCCAGCCGTGAGATTCATCCACCATCTCAATATCATTGAGGTCAGCATCTGTTAATTGCTTTGCACCTCTTTCAAGACCTTGATAGCGGTGCAGACCGAGCTGTGACAATGAGTCGGAGATATACCAGGAGTAGCCATCGAATTGGATGACGAGGCCATCGTAGGAAACTGCCCAGCCCAGGGAATCATTAACCATGTCCATGCGGGCAAAATTTTGATGTGTGGGTGATTGAACGATGTGCCATGTCTGCCCCATGGCAGTACTGAACAGGAAGAGTAGGCTCATTACCATAGTCTTACGTATCATGCAGAATAAATTTTCCTACATTCTATTGACCATCTGGCCATCATTTCTCTCCTGTGTTTATTAATCAGGTGGAAATGTAGTTCACCCGAACTCAACTTCAAAGTTAATGCAATACAATACTAGCGTACTTGCTCACTTTTTATAGATGCTAAAAGACAGATAGCCCCATTCATGCCACAGTGGATACTGTGTATCAGTGAATTAAATCTATCCAAGTTTACACAGCTTCCCTTATACCACTATCCGGCTCAAAATGGAAGGTTATTGCTACCTGCCATTATGGCAAAAAGAAGCCCCAGACATTGTCCAGGGCTTTCAATCTTACCACATTTCTTTCCAGTTATTTGAGATACAGCATCTTGATTGTCTGATTGTACTCCCCAACCTGCAATCGAGCAAAATACACTCCCGTGCTTACCGGATTTCCCGAGACGTTCGTTCCGTTCCAGGTATATTCATACGTCCCGACGTGCTTGGCACCAGCGTCTATAGTTTTTACCGTATTGCCTAGTACATCGTAGATAATTATTGATACAGCCGATTTCTGTGATAATCCATAATGAATTGTAGTGCTTGAATTGAATGGATTTGGAAAGTTTTGTGCTAAATAAAACCCCTCAATTACCAATGGTTCAGGCTGGACACCGGTTACTATGCCATCCCAGTCATAGTGTACACGGAAATATTCATCAAATACATCCGTGATCGCTTCCGCATAGTTCTGACGATTCGCATCCGTATCTCGTAAACCTACCCTATAAGCCTCAATTTGAACCGCATTGATATTGCCACCTCCACTGGAACCATGTCGTGATGTGGTATAACCCCCACTGAAATATAGATTCCCTTCACCTGGATCAGGTTGAAAGAGACTGGGAACCGCCGAGATTCCCTGATCCTCAAAGAGAGCTCCAAGACTGTTGGCTCCCCTGACAAGGTCAGAAAAGCTCAGGTCTGATTGCTCAGCCAAGGCGCGGATACTGCTTGTCGAGGCATAGGTATTCAGCTCAGAATCAGTCCGCATAAGTGTTGAGGATGATAGTAGATAGCCTAATTCTAAGCGCTGAATCGTATGACCATGACCGTGGATATCCACCAGGAATCCTTTTCCATACTGTGCTTCCATGGAATCCTCTGCGATCTCAATAAAAGTATGGTATTCATTCCAGGCTTGTTCAGCCCATTGGTTTCCCTGAGCACCTTCCACGATCTCGCGATTGGGATCTAGCTTAATACGCTTGAGATTTGATATGATTATGTGGGGGTACTTACCTGTAGCCTCAAAAACTGCATCACGGATAGATATAGTAGTTTCTTTGGTATATAAGTCTGTTACTGTTGTGCCGTAAGTACGGTCTGGAATCTCAGACGGTGTTAAACTTCCTCCGTGTGGAGCAGTAAAAACCAGAGCTAGATCACCGGGGTAGTACTCCACATAATTGTTGCGACCATAATACACCAGCCCTGGTTCGTATGTTTGAGCAAGTATAACAGAGGTAAAAGCTATGCTGAGCAAAATAAATACTTTCAGATGTTTTGTTTTCATTGCCTAGGCCCCTGCTTTAATCCTTTGCCAACCTTATCCACCATACACTCAAAGATAACAATAAGAGTGCAATAACTACATATGCTTTGTTCGTCTCATATTCAAAATATAAATGTTCTGAGGTATTGAAATTTTCATCATAGGGGCTTTTAATACCATACTCTATTGCTAGCTCCCGAATGTTCAATAGTTGTATCGTTGGAATTCCCTGGGCGTTCAATTCTAGGATCAATCCCCGATTTGAATGGTCACAATCAGGTAAGTGATAATTTAAGCCGGGAGGGATTTGCCTTGAATGGCCACAGCCTCCTAAACTGGCTTGGTTGCCACCGATATTGATCAGTAAACTGATTTTTTCATTATTTAATATTAATGCTTTAGAGACAACTGATTCTTCTAAGGATGAGGGGACATACAGTAGATTGGGAAATTCTTTGAGAGACGAATTCATCATCTCTAACCCTTCAGGATAAATGGCCGAGCCATTGTCATTTTCGCCTCCATAAGTCACTAAGCGTGATTGAAATCTCAATTCACCGCTGTCTCTCAGCCATTGTTCATAGTCGATCCAGAGCGCACCTGGTTGATTAGCACCATAGGATGATGCCCCTAAAGAACTGAAGATGACGGCATCTATTTTCAAAGTTTGTAACGCTGCTAAGGTTGAGATACTCAAGGCAGGGAAAGAGCCACTGATAGTCACTCCAACTCGCTTCGTAGAGTCAACCCCTGCTTCCTGTAACAACCGGACAACCAAAGCAGAGAAATCGGGGTTGGTGGATAATTCTTTGGCTTCAGGAGAACCCAGCGTGGTCGTGACAGGTGTATATTCCTCTCCCAGTAGATTTTTGAATTGAATGGTAGATTCAAGCCCCCCAACAATTCCCCTACTCTGCTTTTGCAGGTCGATGATGGTCAACCACTTCGTCGCTAAGTCGCGTGCCTCATACATCTGCTCAGCATTATTTCGCAACGATGGGTTGTGCACTACAGTTAAGGAGAAGACGATCAAGAAGACTGCCACTACCAAGCCAAATATCAGTCTCGTGTTACGTGAGAATACCATTAGGGGATGATTAATAGGACTAAGTATACAAATGACATAACAATGCCTAGACTGGTAAGTGTTGGCAAGACTTTCTGGCGCACCATTTCAGAAGCGATTAATCCGGGAATAAGGTATCCGATTGAGTGGATCGCATGTGGTAGATACGAGCCAAACCCAAGCCCGCGGTTGATTAGTACGCCGTAGACAAATCCAAGAACGAGAGCCAGCAACATTTTTCGACGTCCATATAACAAGAGGTATGGCATCAGTAAGCTGATGGTTCCCCAAGTCAGGGTAGCCACAACTAATGTGAGTACAATTTGAGTGGGTTCGTGAATGTAAAGTGCAAGATATGCTGGTGCAATCACACCTCCGGGAGACACACCCGCTGCCTCGTAGTAAATGAAGCCAACCATCAAGCCAATAAAAAATGCTTCTGCTATCATAATTAAGCTTGTTGAGTCTCGAAGACTCGTTCCAAATTATTCCACATTGCTACTCCGCCATCACCAGTATTTCCAAAGCCATAGATTGTTGCATCTTTAATAAAGAACCCATCTAATATAGATGGGAGAAACGGGTCAAATTCGATGATCTTTTCCCCTTTGACACCCATTTTCTGTAATTTTCGTCGAGCTACAAAAGTATGAGATCCTGACAGGAGGATTTTATCAATATCGGATAATGAAGCAATCCATTCTGAGAACTGAATCGTACGCAAGGGGCGATCATTACGTGTATGTAATAGAATAATTGAGTGCTCATGCTCAGCTTGCCTGCGCTGTAGAAATTTTTCTGCAGAGCTTGTATCATTTACAGCTAAGCCATTGATCAGCCGTACGCCATGCTTCATCCTTTTACCAGCCGGTTTATTTGAAGTTTTAACACTGACAAGAATACCCTCTTTTGCCACATTGCGATCAACACCAGCAAGTACACATACTTCTAAAGCCATCTCCAGGTTTGCCCGATATATATCTGGATGGAGATCTGTATTATCCATTATTTGAGGAACTATAACCTGGCTATTGTGCTCTTTAGACACCTGCCGTATTTGTGGGAGATGGGTCTGTTCACAGGTTACAACTGTGGCATTAGATGGGATGGCTGCACAGATGGCTTCTGCATATAATTCCAGATTTCCCCCGTACTGCTCTCTGTGATCATCCAGAATATTGGTTATGACATAAACCTGAGGACAAATAATACGGGCATCTATTTTCTGATATTCTGGAGTAACTGCCATACATTCAGCAACAAGAGTATCCACACCTTCTTTCGCGGCGAGATAAACCACTTTCATTTGCTCTTGAATACGTGGATTTCCCCGGCGTTTGATACTTTGTCTCTCACCACCAGGCATTAATAGTAGGGGCTCTGTACCCGTTATTTTACCCAGTGGACGTTTACCTGCCGCTGACAAACCAGCCACGATGTATTCAGTTACCGATGATTTCCCCCTGGTTCCATTTACTGATACTCTCAATGGGATTCGACCAATTCTGCTCTTATGCCATAGCTTTTCCAGCACCAGTACTGCAATCAGTATTAGCGGTAATATCAGGATAAAAGTCATGATCCCATCAAGTAGATTTCGTGCCTGTGTCACTCAGCATTTACGATTGACTCCCACTCAAAGAATTGAGGATCGAAATCCCAATTTTCCAGCGCTTCTGCGGTCATTGGTGACACTTTTTTGATCAGAGGTCTAATAGAGGCTATTCGGTCATCATCCAACACTGGTTGGGATAGAACATAAACAGTTACTTCAGGATCAGTAATTCTGTTTATATATTTTTCCGGAAACAATATATCTGCCATATATGGATTTGGGTCAAGGACCTCAGCCACACTCAAACCTTCACTCTCAATTTTTTCACGAAATAAATCTTTAACGTATGGGTAGTGAGTACAATTTAGACTGACGTAAACCTCATCGGTTCCTTCTGGAAGATTTGCAATAGCATTTTTTGTGTACAGTTCAACCAGGCTATCGGTTTCAGTACTATGTGTACCACGCTCTATCGCTCCGGCTAAACTAGGACAGGATTGTGTGATAACCTGTTCTGGGTCTAATCCCAATTTTGCCAAGCCTTCCCTGTGCGAATCTTGATTAACTGTTGTTCTCGTAGCAAAGAGTAGGATTGAAGTATTCTCATTTTTCTGATTTGCTTCCTCCATGAGCTTTATACCAGCTTCAACAACTCCAATTACGGGGATTGAATTGCGTTTGCTAAAGTCGGTATACTCATAAAGCACTGAGAGAGTGTTACATGCCACCAATAGGATATCAGGTTTAAAATTAGTTGCCATGGCCTCAAGAGCACTATTAAAGACCGCTATCTTCTGCTCTGCAGTCTTCATTGAATTATAGCCTTGTTCTTTACTTGGTTGGGTATTGAAGAAGATGACTTGGGCAGAACTAAAAATACCCAGCGAATCCATCCGTTTTGCCACATTGGCTGCAACCGAAAGTCCACCAAGACCGGAATCGGTTACCAGAATTACTACCGAGTCCTTATCAAAAAAGTTGCTCAATGGCTCCTCGACTATATTCTCCTGAGAACTTGAGGCACAGCTCTGTAGCAGAATGAATGAAAACACACAAATCGTTAATAATATTCTTTTTTTCATGATAGTACCTTACTAATACCCTAAAACATTCCCATCTCTACGAGAATCAGCCCCACCCTTCAATGTAGAATCCTGATTGTCCTTCATAATGCCTTGAGCTCCACCAAAGTAGTTATCATAAGCACTTTTTATAACAAGCTCGTGACCATATGATTTCAAATTATCTTGGGTAGATTCAGAGAACCTGTTCTCCATGTATAGTTTCTCCCCAAGAGCATGAATCCTAGGTGCCTCAATTGCTTCATCAATATCCATCTCAAAATCGATGATATTCACAATAATCTGTACCAAAGCAGAGATAATCCGTGTTGCCCCCGGTGTTCCAATAGAGAGGAATGGCTCCTTACCCTTTAGAATCAGTGTGGGTGCTATACTACTAGCGGGGCGTTTTCCGGGTTCCAGAGCATTTGGGGAGTTTTCATCTTTCGCAAAGTCCTTCAAATGATCATTCAAGAGAATTCCGTATTTTTGATCTGATATTCCTGTCCCAAACCAATGGTTAATACTTTGTGTTAAAGCAAGCATATTCCCTTCTTTATCAATAATTGAAAAATGGGTGGTACTGCCTGATTCTTCTTCAAAAGGGAGTGAATATTTATAATCATACTTGGCTTTTGATGGGTCAATTAAGTTACTTTGATATTCAATATGGGATTTGCTCAATAATTGATCAACAGGGACATCAACAAAGTCTGGGTCTCCCATAATTGCACTTTTGTCCACATATACCATTTTCATGGCCTCTGCGATAAGATGTAAATACTCAGCATCTCCTGGTTTGTATTTACTCACGTCATAATTTTCAAGGATACTAAGTAATTGGATGACCTGAGTCCCGCCAGCCGGTGCCGGTGCCGAAAATATTTTGTAGCCTCGATAACTACCTGATACTGGTTTCTTTTTATGGGTTTTGTATTTTTTCAGGTCTCTTATCGATAAGGAGCCACCATATTTCTGGACAGTATTTACTAAGGATGCAGCTACCTCCCCTTTGTAATATCCGTTCATGCCATTTTCTGCTATCTCTTCATAGCACTTAGCTAGCTCTTCATTCTTGATCAGCTCCCCCTCCATAGCGGGTAAGCCGTCAATCAAGAAATGACCTGAAGTGCCCTCGTTCATTGATATTTTTTCATAATTGGACATAATCATATCAGCAAATTTCTCACTCACAACAAAACCATCTCTGGCGTATTTGATTGCAGGCTGAAGGACTTCGGCTAGATCTAGCACTCCTTCCTGTCTGTGTAGTTTTAACAGACCAGAAACTGTTCCTGGCACACCAAAAGCCATAATGCTTGAGTTATTGGTCAGGAAGTCTTCCCCATCCTTACTGTACAGTTTTGATACATCGAATTTGGCTGGTGCTGTTTCTCGAAAATCCAGCATTGTTACTTTATCGTTCCCAGCATTTGAATAAAGGAGAAATCCACCACCGCCAACCCCACTGGCATTTGGCTCTACAACCCCCAGACTGAAGGCAACGGTAACTGCAGCATCTGCAGCATTTCCGCCCATCTTCAATATTTCAACACCTGCTTGAGTTGCAAGCGGGTTTGCACTGGCAACCATGCCTTGCTCTGAGGTAACGGTTTGAGCAAATATAATAATTGGTGCAACACACAGGACTAGGACTTGATGCCAGATGAAATTTCGATACACTTTATACCACATCATTTTTTTCCTGAATTTCAATTGAATACATGTCCCCCAGAATAACAACTTTTACGATTTAGGGGGAGATACCAGCTTCCCGTAAAATGATACCGACCATCTTTAGTTGATAATCTATTCTTGTTTCGAGGGGCAATTTTTTACAGGTCTCAGTTGTGAAACCGGGAATACCAAAGAATTCTCCTGCTGACCAAGCGGCGCTATGTTGAACGGGTCCTGCAGCTAAAGAGAATTGTTCAAGACCTGGTGGTATAGCTTCATTCATTTCATCAACAAGCATTAAAGCTATCCAGGATGCCTCTTCATTCGGGGTATAGATTAAGGTCTGACCCAGACCATGATATTGACTATTCGCTTCAATATATTCTAAATGGAATACTGGACTTTCGTGTAAATCGATAACAACATCGATATCGTGTGTTTTTATGAGCGTTGTGATTTCAAAGGCCATTTTTTCCATAGGCAAACCATGTGAATTACCAGGGTAACAACGGTTTAGATTACCCATTTCAATATCGACACCTCGAGGTGCCTTAATGCGTCTGTTATTCTTTTGATCAGCTATTTTATTCGCTTCTGGAATAATAAAAATTTCTCCCGTTTTCAGTGGGGAATCTGAAAATTGTTTTATCAAGCGATGGGCTGCTTCAAATCCTGCTGGCTCATTGCCGTGCGTGCCGCCTATGATCAGCGCAGTTGGTCCAGCCTCATCTCCCTGAAATCGGAATAATGGTGTTTCATTGATGGTACCAGAAAGCATTAGACCGTCTATATTTTCACTGGAATGGAAGTATGAGGAACGTATTTCCTTGGCTTCAGAAGTCAGGTATTCTGGGATCCTTGATGTGCAGTTAATCGCTAACTGCATGAGTATCACTATTGACAGAGCTTGAAGTGGTCGATATATTTTTGGTTTAAGCATTAAGGGCTCTCAGTTATTTCCCTGCTACTACACCAGAGCGCCGTGGATCAGCAGCTCCCTGCAATTCACCCGTCTCTGGATCAATGACAATTAAGTGGACCCCTCCAAAGTAACTATTCATGTCACCCATGGTCTCGATGATGTGACCCTTTGACTCTAATTGATCCAACAAGGCTTGATCAAAGCCAGATTCTACTCGTAATTTTTGAGAATTATCAGTGCTGTGAAATCGGGGGGCATTGTTGGCTTGCTCCGCATTGGCTCCAAAATCAACAAGACTTGTCACCACTTCTGTCATGGTTCCTGGTATGCGACCTCCACCTGGTGTTCCCACAACTGCGTATAGCTGCTCATCCTTAAAAATAAAGGAGGGGGAAATCGTGCTGCGAGGTTGTTTGCCTGGTGCGATGGAATTTGGTCCTCCATTCTTGGAAAAGCTGGTCATTGCATTATTTAATAGAAAGCCACCAACACTGATCCCAGATCCCCAATAGTAGCTTACTGTCTGGGTTAATGATACTGCATTGCCTTCTTTATCAATCACGGAAATATGGGTTGTGCTTCCATTTGGATCGTCGTGGGGCTCCCCCATAAAGGTATCAATTGATCCAGGAGAAGTTGCCGTTGAATCTGAGTTCGACAACGCTCCCATATTAATAGCTTCAAATCTTGTTCTTGCGTAGTCATCACTTGACAAGGTTGACACCGGAATCTCTGAAAATGCAGGGTCTCCAAGATACTTCCCGCGGTCAGCATAGCCGACTTTGATCGCTTCAGCCATGAAGTGCAGAGTACTATCATGCTCATAGTATATCCCCATTTCACTTAGATCCTTCTGCTCAAGAATGTTCAATATTTCCAAGAGAGTTACCCCTGATTGTGGTGGGGCTGAAGATACGATGCGATGATTTCGGTAATCACTAGCAACGGGTGCCATTTCAATAGCCCGGTAAGACTCAAGGTCTGCCTTTCGAATAAATCCACCCTGTCTGACCATAACAGCCTCAACCGAATCAGCTATTTCTCCAGTATAAAAGGCACGAGGGCCGTTATCTGCCAGAATTTGTAGCGTATGAAGTGCTGGTTCATTGACTAGAGTATCCCCGACTTCATAAGGCAACATCTCATTTAGAAAAATAGCTTCGGTCTCAGGATAGTCCGTCAAAATTTCGTATGAATCAAGGATAACCTTATTGAAGTGATCATCTATGACAAACCCTTGACGCAATTTCTCTATAGTGCGCTCAAGAAGCTCTTTCCAACTCATGGTTCCATATTTTTCAAGTGCCATAGATAGGCCTGATACAGTTCCCGGAACAAGAACAGCTTTTGCCGACTGGCCATCCAGCTTTGAGTCAAAGGTTTCTGGTATTGTCATACCTGTCCGTGGGTAATAATTGATGTAGCTAAGCTTTTGGGAATCATCCAAATATATGAGCATCCCTCCACCGCCACCAAATCCAGAGGCGTGTGGTTCAACTACACCCAGTGCGATAGCAGTAGCTACCGCAGCATCAATAGCATTACCACCTGACAGTAGGATCTCATAGCCAAATTCTGCGGCAAAAGGGTGCGCAGCGACAACCATCCCTCCAGATTCTTGGCCTGGCTGAGAAATCCAATTGGCACAGCCCACAAGAAGAGCTGCAACAATTATAATTAGTAGAGATTTATTAATATTTCTCACAACATTGCTCCGATCCGTCAGGAATTAATCAATCCTATTTCTTCTCAGGTCCAAAGATATTTGTGAGCACAGATTTCACTTCGATGATTTTCTTAATCATTATCAGTGGCACCTTGTTTGTTTCAGCTACTTTAGTGAAATAGCCATCTTCATTTCCACCTTCAACCACAACCAGGCATGAACCTGCTTGAGACGCAACTGAATTAAACTCATCTGATAAGCTACCGCGTCGAGCTTTGCCACCTATATGCATTGTAACAATTGGAATGTTCTGCTTCTTAGCTGCTGTTATTAAAGTCTGAACACGACTAATCTCATCATCCTTATCGATTTTCGCCGCTCCTAAGCCCTTGGTACTTCCTCCGGTAACGATAATTAGTGACTTGGCTTTCCCCAGACTTGTTGACGTGGCAAGTTTGTCTACGGTAAAATCCAGTCCTGCCTTCTTAGCCAAAACTTTCACCATTAGAACATCAGCACTTTGCCCAGCTGTGGTAATTAAGATTGGTTGTTCCGCTTTGAATTCACCTGCTACCAAACTGGAAATCAGCAGCATAGTAGATAAGGTTATTATTATGATTTTATTTTTCCCTAACATTGTATAAACTCCTTGTTATTTATTTTAAAAAAGCCCCAATACCACGATCGTTAATTTCATCGTATAGTGGGAGATTATTCACTGAAATTGTATTTTCTGGATTATTGCTATTCCAAGCATCTAAAATAGTGGCCAAACCAGCCATGTGTCGAGCTACACGAAGATTTAATGGTATTCCATCTTCCGGATAGTCCACCTCAATCAAGCCACTTTTTGCAGCTTGAAGATTGTATTTATCTTTACCTGTTACTACAATATCAGGGGATACCTTTCCATGATAGCGACCCTGTAAAGGATTTGCTGATTCCATAAGAAGTGCTGGAATTCCAAGACCATCACCCCATTCCCTATGAGAAAGACCACGGAAACTTTCTGGGGATGGTTCCAGATTAAAATGGATGTCTTCCATCTGTAGATACATTACAGCTTCAGCACCGATATCAAAGGCTAGCTCATGAACCACAACAGCATTAATAACCGGGTACTCAAGTGAAGCTTCGTGCATGTCAAAAGCGATATCAACCCGCTCTTGCTTAAGAAGTTGCATAATAGCATATCCGATCTTTTCCGTCATGCTTCCATCGGGTCTCCCTGGATAGGAACGATTCAAATTTCGCGTCTCTCCTCCAGACAGTCTTTGACCGGAGGGATAATGCTCATAGACATCCGGGTCTGGCCATTGATCAATAGAGTTTGTATACCTTGATCCATAACGAAACCAACGCTCACCATTTGGGGTCTCAATTTTAAAGCGCTGAGGATTGCCTTCTTGAGGATCATTGTGAGTAAAACCACTATTATTTGCTCTGGGCAGAATAATTAACCGACCTATCTCAACATCTATATTTTCAACCAGACAAACAGCAGTAATGTGAGAGGCAGGTTCATTGGCGTGGGTGCCTCCAAGGATAAGCGCAGTTGCACCTTCTTGATCACCTTCAAACAGATAGATGTCTGTATCCCCTGCTGTACCGGCTAAATCGCTGAAATAGTCACTTAATTGAGCTCTTTTGCACTCATTTGGATAAATGGGATCAGGTATATGCATGGATAAGAATTGATTGCCTACATAAGCCGATATTGATACTGCACAGATCAGAATGAGAAATCTAGCCCAGTGAATTTTGAGTATACTCATTTTATCTGCAACACTCTTAATATTAGCGGAATTAAAACAATTAAGTGAGTCAATTGCATTTTCCATTTCTCCTCAGAGAATAGATCTCTCCCTGTCAAGATCAGGACGATAAATGCAATTCCTATATAGATCAATTTCAACATACTAGACTCACACAATTAAATATTTAGCTAGCCAGTTAGCCCCGATTATCATCATTACTCCATAAATGGCCGTAATGATGATATAGGGCACACAAATTCTTAAGATCTTAAAATAGTTTGGCTCATCTACAACTTGAGCAGCGAAAATGCCAGCCAATGCAGTTGGTGGCATCATATCACCCAGGCTAGCAATTAAAGTAATTGCCGAAGCGACCATAATCTCATTCCGTCCCAACAGGGCAAGTAGGAATGGAACACCCAGAACATAAGAGGCACCATAGGATGAGATAGCACCAAATAGCGGTAGAGATACTGCAATTGCCAGATACAGCCAATAGGATGGTATTTGAACAATATTTACGATAAGAAAGCCCCGCACACCTGTGAGGCTCATAATTTGAATGAACATTCCAATACCAACCAGAATCCCCATAACAGGCATGGCTTTATTAACAGCAGATTGAGCGACTTTCCAATAGTTAAAGGAACGACCAGAACGAAACGCAAACAGGCTTGATATAACAAAGATCAAAGGCAAGCCCATTGATGTAAAATCATTAGGAATAATTCGTGAGAGTGCCATCAAGATTACCAGAACGAGGACTGGAAAAAAGAGTCTGAAACGAGGTATCTCTGTAGATAGTTTAGTAAACTTAGCGCCTATATCCTTACGCTTTCCTTTGCTTGTATGTGGTTTAGCAATAGAAAACGTGGTAAAGAATGCCAGCGGTAGGGTGGCAAATAGTAAGGGCAACTCGAAACCAATATATGGCATGTCGACTCCCCCTCCAATGATCATGGCTGGCACATTAATGGGCGGTGCGATCATCCCAAAGAGCGCAGCCATAGCGATAATACTACCTGTTTTTAGTCTTGGAATACCATAAGCTATCAAGGCTGGAGCAACCACTGCACCAGTAGTAAGTACAGATGCAGTCGAAAGACCTGTAATCATTCCCGGAAGCATAATAAAGAGAGTTACGGCAACAAAAAACATAAATGGATAGGGATGTAAATAATGGACAATAAGTCGGCTGGCTTCACCTAAAGCACCCGTTTCCTTGATAATTTCCATAAATATCATGGCCGTTACGATTATCAAGATAGGATCAAGGTAGGAAATACTTCCTTCCACGAGATGCCTCAATGGTATGCCATATCCAGTGAATAAAGCACCTGCAATAGAGGCAAACATCAGGGATATTCCAATTGGAAATTTGCCAACAAATACCGCGATGGCAAATAAGGCCATCATGGCCATCATGGCAATTAATTCAGGATTCATAGGCAGCATGATCTCATATTATTTAGAAATCTGAACTAAGGGAAAAGGTTTGGATATCTGCAAAATCCCCAAAAGGAGCATATGCATAATCAATGGTCAGAAAACGACCGTATAAATTCAGTTTTAATCCTGCGCCATATGAAAATTGGGATAGATCGTATCCGCTACTATAACCTCCCCGGAGAAAGAGCATCTCACGAAAGGCATATTCGCCACCCAAATTGAGTTTTTCACTATCGTCATTGGGGTGTGTCCCGTTGACTGCGATGGTCATACGATTCTCATTCGATTCAATGAGGCGATCACCTTTGCCCATTAGCTCCACAGCAGTACTAATCGTGAAGTTTGTGGGTAATGGCCATGGCTCTGTATGTAGACGTGTGTCAACATTTGCGTTTAGAGAATTGGCTTCATTAGGATCATATTCACGTATTAGATCTCGACCTGTAAGCTGCATACTGCTACCAAAATTCGTAAAAGCCATACCAATAACAATTCCTTTGTATTGGGTATCCAGATAAGTACCAATATCTACACCGATGGTTGAAGCAGATTCATTCCAGATTCTTTCAGAAATATATTTCACTGTAGTCCCCAAGGAGAACCTGTTGGTCATTCGTCTGGCGTAGGTAACTCCTACAGCTATCCCCTGAGCGTTCCAAAACTGACCTGTGCCGGCAGGATCACTCTCTGTGGTTATTTCTTCATCACCAACAGTCATTGCATTTATACTGAATCCCAAGAATGAACTTCCATCCACGGGAACTACCAAAGCGCTGAAATCATGTCCTGTATCTACCAGCCAATTGGTATGTGTAAATGTCCAGGAGGTCTTCTGCACATTTGTAATACCAGCCGGATTCCAATAAACAGCAGAGGCATCGTTGGCAACCGATTCGAAGGCTCCACCCATACTTAGAGCACGAGCACCAACTCCTACTTTCAAAAACTGCGCAGCTGAAGTACCTACCTTACGAAATTCTTCTCCGGTAATATTTAGCGGGAGGGTGATAACAATTAATAATACTAGAAGACCCATCATTCTGTTTTGTATTTTCATGATAATTCTCCCTACCGTATGATTGCTAGTTTGCCGGTTGTTTGATCACCCCCGGGAGTAGAAATAAGATAATAATACACACCATACGAGATTTGCTGTCCAAAGGTATTGGTCAAGTTCCAGTTCTCAATTCCAGTACCATCAGTGTGATTGATTTCCTTCACCTTTGTTCCACTCATGGTAAAAATCTGTATATCACAGACCTCTGGAAGAAACATGAATTTTAAACTACTCACGTTCTCCTGGGGATCGAAAAGGGATGTGACAACGTAGGGATTGGGAACAACCTTAATATCGCCCAGTGAGCCTGCCTCTTGACTCCTATCAACTACAGGGTCACTCATAGTAAAAGCGAGTACATCCCCATCATGATAGCTTGAAAAAGCATCAAATCCTGAACCATCAGAGTATGCCGAATAGTAGTCAACTGTCGTTTTCTGTCCTGAGACAGGCAGGTTTCCCGATGCGCCTGAAAGAGAATAAACTAATTTCATCGGCCATTTCCCCGGGAAAAATCCTGCAGGGTCAAAGCCTTTGAGAGAGTCTCCTGCAGCAGGCGTGCCAGTAGGATACTGTACATCGCAAACATAGATATCATCACCCACGCTGAAAGCCCCATCTCCATCTTTGTCCTTTGAGACACCCACAATTTGAATCACATCAGGTCCAATCCTCCAAACTTCAAAGGGCACCCAATACATCGCCAATGGTTGAGTCTGACTTAACGTGTAAACCCAGGCTCCTGTATCTGTAAATCGGACTTCATAGTCCTGAGCTCTGGAGTTTGAGGATGAAGATACTACATTCGTTACAGACACAGTCCACGATTCTGTAGTATCAACACTCCCAGCTGATAAAATATCTTTGCCTAATTCGTCACTTATACTAGCGATAGTCCCAATCACTTGTGAGGATTCAACTTTAATCTTTAGACCTATATCTTCAACAATATTGAAGGAGTTAAAGTTCACCTCCATACCTGCTTTCAATACACTATCTGAAGAAGCGTCAAATACCGAAAAGCTCGTTGCCGGAAATCCGTCGAAGGTGATCTGAAAAGTGGGGTCAACAGTATAGTTGTTTTCTGATTTGTAGGTGCTGTATTGTTCAGAATCAATAATATCGAATATAACTGTTCCCTCGCCAACGCCGGATATCTGCATTGCATCACTAGTTTGACCAGCTGTAAACCCTATGGGAGCTGGCGCTGGTACAGCATTAACAAAATTATTCTCAGCTACGCTTGTACCTTTGGCGCTTTCATAGGATGATATGGTAGCCTCAGGATCCCCACGATCATAGGATGTTACTGTATACGAGTAGGTAATGCCGTTAAGAACTGAATTATCAGTGAAGCTATATTCCAATCCTGTATTTTCTCCTAAATAATTACTTGGTGTTAGAGGATCAGAACCTTGGATATTATTGTCCATATCATATTGGGCCAAGGGAACATAGCCAATGATATTTCCTTGATAATTGGTGATTTCATCGCCCCATGTTACACCCCCGTCTTCACTACGATAAACCTTGTAGCCTTCAAAATCCAATTCCCCTGTTGAAGGATCAGCTATTGATTCAGCACTATTGTCCCAATAAAGAGTCACTGATTCATCACCGGAAACAGCACGCAATCCAGGTCCTGGAGGCGCTGATGGTCCAACAAAGCCTGCTTCATACATTTTGATAGCCATGGCACTGTTTTTCATGAACTCATCATCTGTATCACCAACAACAACACCAATTGTCCACTTCAGAGTATCTCCAGGTGCGATACTAAACGGACCTGTTGCAACTATATACACCCAATCCTGAGGACTCTTCATTGTGGTCAGATCATCAATATGGGGATCAGCACCATGGAAGAAATCATTTTTTATCAAGGCCAGGTCAGGATCGTCCTTATCACCACTAATGATAGGCCATAGTTCTTCATCTGCCGTGGGTCCAGTATCTGAATAATAGTGAAATTCAGTTATTCCCATATTCTTTGGAGTCTCCAGATAAATCACTCCATAGTCCATATCCTCAAGCCGTCCATCATTATTGGGTACTGTAGCTGCGCCAATATCTCCATCAATATCACGGTTTATTATTATAGGATAATCATCAGAGAAGCTGTGACCAGCAGGTGTAATTAATGTTTCCTCGCCATAATCACTACAGTCAGGATCCTGGTACATGCCAAACCAGGCACTATCTATGGTTGTAGATCCTGTATTGTGAATAAAAAACTCATAAAACTGGAAATCCTCTGCATAAGAACGACCGTAGCAATAAGCCATTTGCTCAATTTCTATGCCCAGTGGTTCTCCTTGAACATTACTGGCATCTGTGTACACTCCATAGACATCACGATCCGAGACAAATTCATCTTGATAAACAGCACCAGTATTGAAGTCACGTCGGAAATATCCCGGCCAGAAGTGTTCCCCAGTGTCATTTATCGGCCAGGTGACAGGAATATCACTATGAGCCAAATATGGCGTTGTACCATCAACATATTTTAGCATGGGCTCTTTACCGCTGCCATCGTAGTGAGTGGCTCCTAGACTCCCATCCTTCGCAACCCAGTCTTCGTTTCCATTGGCTGAAAAACCATCAATAACATTGCCATTGTCGCCATTCTTAGAGTTTTTCTTTACAGCAAACAATATGGCAAAGTCATCCACCATGGACCCATAAGGCTCTGTCTTTGGATATCGGAAATTATAAAAATCCTTTGACGGGTTGTTACCTGGATCTTCCAGGCGTGTGTCTGAAATCTGTCCATAGTTCATGGTTAGATTACCAAGCTGCCCCTTGTTCATGACACCAATAGCTTCGTCAATACGCCCGGCAGGCTTTTTAAGCTGCAATTTAGAGTACCATGGTTTTTTGGGAGCCAAAGACACATCGTCAATTTCCTGTGCGAACATGGAGACACTGACAATGACAATTAACAACATAAGAGTGCTAATATTATTTATTCGAGAAACTTTCACTTCACTACCTCATTCATTGCCAGTTAAAATTTGATGTACATACCCAGACGAACATCTCTGCGAGGACCAATATTTGTCGGGTTAGCTTGACGATCATAACTTCGGTAATTGGCAGGACCTCCCCACCATGGATCACCTGTTGCGGACCAAACATTGCGGACATTCAAATGGTCTAGCATGTTGATACCCTTTAGGTAGACTACCATTCTTTTCCCTCCAAAAATAAAAGCCTTATCAATGCGAACATCCAATGAATTGGAGGAGGCTTTCCGCTCAGAGTTAATTTCGATACTCAAAGCACCACTGTAGCTAGGTGTATAAGGCAATCCGCTTGCTATTTGGTATAGCACATTCACACCAAAATTGGCTAATGGTCGAATTTGAAAGTTTGTAGGGAAACGTAAATCTACGTTGGCCGAAAAATCATGGGTACGGTCAAAATCTAAATAGAACTCGCGTTTTGGACGAAGATGGGCATCTCCTTCACGAAAATAGTATCCGGCTAATGGATCTGATCCTGAACCCTGTGCAGTACTATAGGTGTAATGGGCACTAGAATTTATAAATCTACCAGCACGATGTTTAACACTGATATCAAATCCCTGGATTCGAGCATAGTCTTCATTGATATAGACTGTATAGTTATAGGGTTGACGAGCATAATATTTGGTGGAAGTTAAATCCCGGATGTCCTTGTAAAATCCTGAAAAATCTAAAGCCAGATTATCACTAACCTGATACTTTCCTCCGACTTCGAAAGCGACTGTCTTTTGAGGTTCCAATCCTGGGTTACCAATAATAGCATCTGATTCTTCAAGATTAGCAAGGGTGTTGTCGTTGCGATACAAGTGATAGAAATCAGGATTCTGGAAAAAATGGCCATAAGAGAAATGGAATACCAATTTATCAGTGACTACGTGCGCTAGCCCAATTCTTGGACTGATTTTGTAGCGCAGGGGTACTTCTTGCATTGCTTTGAATTGGAATACTGGGGTGGTTGTACCATCACCATTATCGATCATGACCGTTTCCTGAATATCTCCAACATCTTCAAAATATTGATCATTGACCTCTAGAGCATCATAGCGAAGACCCAGATTTAGGACCATGAAGTCAAACTCCATTTTATCTTGCAAATAAAATGCTGCTTCCCGGGGCTGGCGTTCATATAGCTCGGGTCTGTGACGAAAAGCCCCTGGCCAAGGATCACTCAAAGCGTGACGAAAAAGATCGTGCTGTTTTAAATCAAAACCTGCCTTGACCTGATGAACAGCTGTCATCTGGCTGGTTAGATCACCCTTTAAGTTTAGTGTTGTGGTTTCTTCGCGATACCAACTCCGTGCATCACCTCCCCGGAAATCACTCTCTGTTCCAAAGATATAGCTCATTTTTGTATATTGTGATTCAACCGAATCAATCAAGGCCCCTGATATAGGATCATAAGGGACATCTTTTCCTGGGATATTCTGGTTTGCGATCCGACCCAGCTGCTGAAAATGCAGTGCATAAAAAGTTTTACTACTGATTGCATGTTTCCAGGTAATTACTGCTCGCTTTGTTGTAACGGACGTTAAATCCTGCTCACCGCGTAATTTGGCGTTATAGTTTAAAGAATCTGTTATCTCATTGGTCTCAGGTGGGATGTATTTGTAATAATGTGAATATCCCATAGTGTAGCGTGAAGTAGATTGAGTATTAAGGGACAGACTCTTCGTTGACGAAAATTTATAAGTGAATTTCCCAAACAATTGATTTTCGATTGTAAATCCATTAGGTAGATATGAGTCGTGATTATCATGAAAACCTGAAATAAAAAAGGATAATTTTTTCACCAATGGTGCCGGTCCTGAGAGGCTTCCACTAAATCGGCCCAGGATAGGTATTAATACTTTATCTTCTACATAAGGATGGTCTAAAACGCTTGTATGATTATATCGTGAGGTACCAACAGAATCTTCTTCAGAGGTTAGGTATCGTACAGCATCTAGATATTCTAATTTCTCGGTATCATCCATTCCTTCTACTAGATTTGACTCCAATAACCAGTCTTTCTGATGGTAGGGAGACTCATTTAACATATCAGAGTCGTATTGGAATTTCCCTTCCATTTTGTGCCCACCATCTTTTGTGGTGATATTGACAATACCACTCATGGCTTCACCGTATTCAGCATTAAAGCCACCTGTAAGAATTGACAATTCGCTAACAGAGTTAATGTCGATTCCTGCTCCCAGTCCACCACCAATGGGATCTTTTACAAGAATACCATCGACATAGTAAGAAACTTCGCCGCTACGACCTCCACGCAGGTGTAAATTTCCATTTTCATCTTCCACAAATCCTGCTTGTGTTGCCAGAGCATCATCCACAGTAGTTGTGGGAGTTTTTTCAGCGATATCCGCGCCAGACATGATTGATCTTTTAGCTGTAATATCTTTGTCGACAAAACTCCGTTGTGCAACAACAGTCACTATCTCACCCTCAATAGTACTGAATTCCAGGGCAAAATTAACTTCTGTGGTCAAATCAGTTTTTATCAGTACATCTATAACATCCTGTCCACGATACCCGATCATCATGCCACGTAGTGTATAGGCTCCCGGGGGGATATTGTTAATAAAGAATCTACCCTCTTCATCAGCAGATGCGCCCCAATCAGTTCCCAAGACAACAATATTAGCTCCAAAAAGAGGCTCTTGAGTGCTGCCATCGATAATCTGACCGACAATTTTTCCAGTGTTTCCACCAAACGCAAACGTGGTCAAAACACCTATGGCGATTATCATTTTCTTTAAATACGAATATTTTCTACCTGTCATTTTGATGCTCCACAGTCTTGGTAAGATTTTTCGTAATCAATACCGGCAATTATACCTTACCCCTTGATGCACTTACCCCAAAACATATTACGGGATTAGAAATTGAGGGTAGTATGATACCATACTACCCTCAAGATAAAAACTACTTCAAGTATATCAGTTTATTGGTCATCGTATGGTCGCTTGTAATCAAGCGATAGAAGTAAACACCTGAAGCCAAAGAACCGGCATTGAAGTTAACTTCATAGATTCCGGTTTCCATTTTCTGATTTACCAATTGTGCAACTTCCTGACCTGCCATGTTATAAACATAAAGTTTTACATTACCAGGTTGAGCAACTCCAAATTCAATCGTTGTTGCCGGATTGAATGGATTTGGATAGTTGTGCAATAGGCTATAGGTTTCTGGCTGGTACTTTCCATCAACACTAACAACAGCTTTAGGAATCAGACCATAATAGATACCGTAGACATCACCTTCTGGTTCAATCCAGGCAACATCTGCACCTACTGCTCCGATGGTCTGGCTAATTGAAGGGGGACGAGCATCTAAGCCTACTGTGTTATAGCTTAACTGAATAGCACCTGTCCATGTAGTACCCAAATCAGCCGAGTTAACACCATAAATATGTCTGAGTGCATCGCTTGTATCTGTACTAGTTGCAAAGAATACAACGTACAGATCATCAGTGCCACCAAATACTATTGAAGGATAATCAGCTGAACCATTTTCAAAGTCAGTAATCATTTTAGGATCAGACCAAACACCTGCTGCTGTTTTTTTAGTATAATAGATGTTACCCTTTGCTACATCTCCATCAAAATCAGCTTCTGCTGTATAAAAAGCAAAGTGACGATCTCCAGCAGCATCGTAATCCATGGATAGTTGATAGATATCAACTGAATCAGCAAAAAGAGCATTACCTGCTGCATCAACTACGTATTCGGTGACTCCCCAACTTGTTCCATTATATTCTTGAAAAGCAGCAGAATATTGACCTAAAGGTCCTTTAGGTCCCCGAACTGTTACACCCACTTTTCCACCCAGACTTGTTGCCAGGTGTGGAAATCCTAAACTATAGTTAGGCATTTCGCCCATGATGGCATCTTTAAACAAGGTATCAGGGGCGCTCCAGTTCACACCATCATCAACACTTCTACTGGCAAAAATCCATTCATTAACATTATCATCTTCCCAGCCTGTACTCCAGATGACCCATACAGCTCCAAAACCATCAATACCAACAGCGGTCTGGGCACACCTCAGTGTATCCCAGGGTGCTGCAGTACCAGTCACAGAGACCGGAGTAGACCAGTTGGAGCCATCATACTTTGAGTGTACAATATTCCAGTTGCTGGACCAAACAGCGTGGAAGTTATTGTCAGCATCTGCGGCAATATTTGCGTGGCTGAGGACGCGCCCTTCTCCAGTTCCTGTACCAAGAGCCACTGGTGTGTTCCAGGCTCCCAGGAAATCGTCGTAGGACGTTGCATATACCAGTGAATCTGGACCTGCTAGAGTTCCCCAAACCATCATGATCTCACCATTTGCAGCACGAGCGATAGTTGAACCACCAGGATAATTCATGCTTCTGTCATTGTCTGTTGTACCCACCTTACTGGGTGAGGTCTGAGCGAAAACCAACGAAAACGCTGTCAAAAGTACCATCATGACATAGTAACTAGTAGCTTTTTTCATTTTTCCTTCTCTCCTTTGTTAATTTCAGCTTATCCCTTTCACTAAAGTGGAACCGACTGAAGCTGATTGTTTTTCTTGTTTTATAAAAACCTAACTAGGGCAATTAGTAGGCCACAATCCTGATGTCATTCAAAAAGCCTTTCAAAGCCTTGGCAGCATTGGCCTACAGCTGATTAAGTTGATTAATTCTTATCTTGGAAATTACTCCGATCCAACTAAATTGTGTTCGGTTTTAGCACACACATGTATGCTTACTTAACACAAATATGAAAAACATAACTACCAGACTGAAGACTGCCCTAATTATCCTAACTATGATTGTAGTAATTAGTGGTATCGCATTAACTACAACCTCAATTATCAATCGCTGGAGTGATGAGGTCTTTTCGTCACATGCAACCATGACAGAAATCGTCGCTCATCAGCTTCAACAATATTCTGAAGCTGTTTTTAATAGTTTAAATATTCAGCCACTTTTGGATAAAGAGTCCTTAAATGATAAAGACTTGATTCATATTGATTCCTCTTTGAAATTGCTATCGAATGTCATGTTGTCTGAAATTATTGGATTAGAAGGTGGTTTTTATCTTGAGCCATTCGATAAATTTGTGGGGTATGCCTACCCCACACTTCCTCCACCAAAACCGGCCTATGGTCCCCCACCGCGCTCACATGACATTATCAAAGAACAGATAAAGCAAACAATTGAACACAATCGGACTATCGTTCAAAATCATAAATTTGATCCAGCTATTTTCCCCTTAGCCACCGTTCCAATTATAAACGGTGACAAGGTTATCGGTGCAACTTGGGTACGCATACATATTGAACGAAAACTACCAGCCTATCGTCTTAAAGAGATCTTAAATGTTATCGCGACTGTATCCATATCAGGATTCTTTGTTGCGGTAGCTATCTTCCTGAGTCTACACAGAAGAACCCGTAACATCCGTTTAGGCCTGGAAAGAATTCAAAAAGATCCGAGCTATCGATTTCTCAGCGAGGGTGGGACTTATGGTTTTATTGCTGATTCAATAAATGCTTTGGTCAATAATTTGGACCGTGAGCATAAGAACCTTCAAGAGCTTGAAAATAAACTGCATCAACAAGACAAGCTGGCATCTCTGGGAAAATTGATCGCAGGTGTGGCCCATGAAGTAAAAACTCCTTTGGCAATTATTAAAACCCGGGTTCAATTGTGGCAACGCAGATTGACAAATTCTGATGAACCTGCTGACATTATTGAGGTTGTCACTCCAGAAACAATGGAATTGGTCGTACAGGAAATTAATCGTCTGACAAGTTTAGTGAACCGGCTGCTGGTCTTTAGTAAACCTATTGCCACTGATCTTTCAGAAATAAATATTAATGATCTTATTCACCAGACTATCGACCTGATTAAGATGGATAATAGCCAAATAAAATTCACTGAACACTATGGGGAAGAAATATCGGATTTACTTATTGATCCCCAGGCCATGAAACAGGTTGTCCTTAATATTTTTACAAATTCTATTCAGGCATGCGGAGGGAATGGTACTATAAGGGTGTCAACTTCTTCAACAGATAGTGGTAAAATCACTTTGAGGATCAGTGACAGTGGGCCAGGTATGGCAGAGGATATTTTGAATAAGATTTATGATCCTTTTTTTACGACGAAAGAAGATGGCTCAGGATTGGGGTTATCGATCTCTTACGAAATTATCAAAGCTCACGGAGGTCAAATAGACTTTTATAATGAGCCCTCTGGTGGATTAACCTGCGAAATTAAATTATTTCGGGCATAAGGTATACTCATGAAAAAGTTAATCCATATTGTTGATGATGAGGCATTCATGCGTCGGAATATTATCGATGCCTTGACTCGCAAAGATATTGAATTTGCAGAATCCAATAATGGCAAAGATGCAATTAAAGAACTTGAGCAACGTCAACCGAACCTGTTACTCCTAGACATAAACCTCCCCGGGCTTGATGGTCTCTCAGTATTGAAAGAGACCCGACAACTTTATCCTCAGTTACCAGTCATAATGCTCACAGCCCATGGAACCAGTGAGCGAGCCATCCGGGCGATGAAAAACGGGGCCTTTGATTATCTTGAAAAACCATTTGAACTGGATGAATTTCTGCTCATTGTTGAACGAGCTCTGAATTATAGTGACCTGGTAAACGAGGTTCAGCAACTGCGATCTGAGAAAGATCATGACGCCCAACTTACCGGGAATGAAATTGTAGGCCGCAGTGAAGTCATGCAGGAAATATTCAAACTCATTGGCAAAGTTTCAATATCAGATGCACCCGTTTTGATTGAGGGTGAAAGTGGCACCGGCAAAGAATTGATAGCTAATGCAATTCAGCGTCATTCTGATCGTAAGGATAAACCTTACATAAAGGTCAATTGTGGAGCCCTACCGGAAACATTGCTGGAAAGCGAAATATTCGGACATGAAAAAGGCGCCTATACGGGAGCTCATTCTCTGGTCTTAGGACGTTATGAACTAGCTAATGGTGGAACCCTACTGCTCGATGAAATCAATAGCATGCCTCTTCCTCTACAGGTGAAATTATTACGTGTCTTAGAGACTGGTACCTTTGAACGACTTGGTGGAGAGAAGTCAGTTTATTCAAACGTACGAGTGATAGCTATTACCAATCGTGACTCCGAGTCTGAGGTTGCTGATGGTCGTTTGCGAGAGGATCTTTTTTATCGACTTAATGTCGTAAAAATTACTGTCCCACCATTACGTGACCGAATGGAAGATTTACCCCCCTTGGTGGAACATTTCATCACCAAATACTCTCCTGATAAAAAGATTATGATTTCACCTAAGACACTAGAGAGATCACAGCAGTATTCATGGCCTGGGAATATAAGAGAATTGGAGAATACCATCCGGAGTCGTTTAGTGCTGGGACAAGACAATGTATTATCATTCCAAAAAATTGAAACTCCAGAAAAATCGGATAGTCTTGACGAGAATGCCAACAACTTGAATTTTAAAGAACGGGTTTCCAGCCTGGAGAAAGAACTCGTTATTGCTGCGCTACACAAAAGTGGGAACAATAAAGCTCAGGCTGCCAGATTGTTGGGGATTAATCGGCGATTGCTTTATTCGAAGGTCGGTGAGTATGAAATTGAGATTTAGTATAACTTGGTTCACACATACTGCACCTGCTTGATCAGTCTCTCCTTTAACAGACTGATACACAGTAACTTACAGAGCCAGACAATGGGACTGAAAATATCCCGGGCATGAATAAACCCTTGGTTCTCTGCTATTCAAGCAAAAGGTGTAATTACGGGACACACACTCGAAGTACAACCATCTTCATCGGTACCTTTTCTGCTAATATTTCCACATAATATTTTGACACAATTTCCGTAACCTGCTGACTATCAGAGATTTATTCAGGACTTAAAATCCCTCGGCCAGTTTAGGTGTAGGAAACGACCCATTTATGACTCAAAAAGGGTGAGTCATTATTCAGGCACTTTTTTGCTGTCTTAGAAACGTTCGTTTATGAGATT
>Ga0257125_1000801_pt1 | contig 37155 bp, 38 predicted proteins | sample SI106_200metaG_FD_190183 | JGI IMG/M metagenome (GOLD analysis project Ga0257125, IMG submission 190183) | Marine microbial communities from Saanich Inlet, British Columbia, Canada - SI106_200 | ecosystem: Environmental > Aquatic > Marine > Inlet | place: Canada: British Columbia | collected... | reverse complement strand
GACACTGATTCGAGATTTAATTTTCAGTTTTGTCCGATTCAGAATATGATTCATACGCTTACTTAAAGATTGCACTTTTCTTTGGGATAAACGTTCGTAATATCTAAGTTCCTGCCCTAGTAAATTTACGGATTTTATATTTTGCTCAAGTTTGGTATTGTGTTTTGAAAGATCTTCCTGGTAATCCTGAATCGTCACAATGATCAGTCTGTACAACAGCATAGGAAGCAGAACGCAAATGGTGATTACCATCAGAATCTTTTCTCTTTTACTAAGTTCTAAATATCTATTCAGTAGATTTAGCACAAAAACCTTGTTGTTTTTCTCAGGTTAATAAATATTTTGTTCATGCAAATTAGGAGTTTTTTTCAAGATCGTCTACTATCTTTTTATCCATAGGAATTTCGTGAATATTTTTCTGGTAAAAAGTCTGTTAATCAGACGATCATTGAGTTATTTTAAAATTACTTAATATTTATAAAATGAAATACGCCTTCAATTGTAAATCAAAATGTAACAGTTGAATTTATTTTATATCTTTGATAATGTCGGAACGATTAATATACGATTTTATTAAAAAACTTCAGGTTATTGTTATGGCGAATGTAAGTATTTATGTACATCCAGTTAAGGTGACAGTTTATACCAATGAATATACCAAAAAACTGGATGAAGCCCCACCAAAAGAAACAGTAAGGATTAACCCATCAACCTGCGTTTATAAAAAATGGGATACAACACGGTATGAAATGCCGAGTATGCCAACAGCTCATGGGTTATAATTTTTAATTTGTGCCCATTTTGGGTCAGAGACTATTTTTTGGATAATTTTTTCAGCAACCATAAATTTTGATTGCTGAGGGAGTTGCAAAACATCCGTCGCATTGATTAATGATACGATGTTGGTGTCTCCATCAAAACCAGCTCCCGGCTCTAAAATATTATTAGCCACGATCAAATCAAGCTGTTTGTCCAACAGCTTTTTTCTAGCATACGCTTCCAAATTTTCACTTTCCGCCGCGAAACCAACCAAATACTGATTCTTTGATTTTTGTTTGCCTAGTGTTTTTAATATGTCTCTATTTTGAATTAAATTTAGTTTTAAATTAACGCGTTTTTTATTTTTACCAGGGTCCGGTTTTTCAATTTTATAATCACTGACAGCGGCTGATTTTATAATTAAGCTATTTTGCGGTGCATTTGCCATTACAGCTTCAAACATTTCATCAGCAGATTGTACTGAAATAAAATTAATACCCTCAGGAGGCATCAAGGCGACAGGACCTGAAACCAGTGTCACTTTAGCTCCCTGAGATAGGCAATACTCCGCAATAGCAAATCCCATTTTTCCGGAAGAATAATTGGATATATAACGAACCGCGTCAATTTTTTCACGGGTCGGCCCCGCCGTTACCAAAACCTTTATACCATTCAATAATCCATTATTGCTATTTGATTGGAATTCGGGATTTTTGACTAGGAACTTAACGATAGATTCCGGTTCTGCCATTTTCCCCAACCCAACAGTTTGGCATGCAAGAAGTCCAGAGGTAGGTGGTATTATAGAAATTCCCCTTGCTTTTAATTTTTCGATATTTTCCTGAACAATAGCTTTATTCCACATATTTGTATTCATGGCTGGAGCCAAATATAAAGGGGAATTATTGGCTAAAACAGAGGTGGATAAAAAATCATCTGCCAACCCACAAGCAATTTTGGCGATAATATTAGCAGTCGCCGGCGCGATAATAAAACAATCTGCCTGTTCCGGTACCTTAATATGACCGATATTTTCCTGAAAATCATCATTGAACATGTCATAAAATACCGGCCGACCGGTGATAGTTTGAAAAGTCAAAGGCTGAACAAACTTAGTGGCGGCTGTTGTCATAACAGTAGTTACCGATACTCCAGCTTTAATCAATAAACGGGCTAAAGATACAGATTTATAACTGGCAATACCTCCAGATACTCCCAGCACAACTTTTTTCCCCTGTAAATTCAAACTCACACTCCAGTAGTAAATATTATTAAATCAACTGATTCCAGGATAGATCTTCATCTCATATGAACAGATTTAAATTGTCACTAAAAAACAATTCTTACAAAAAAACAAATTTAATTAACATCTTGATTTATTAAAGTTATAATACTCTAATTGATTCTAAAATGAAATTCAAAAAAATTCTGGAAGTATTTGACTTGTTTAATATTTGTTGTTAACCTTTTTGATTTTGGAAAAAATGAATCCTGATATTTTTCCAGTTGAAAAACAATAAAATTAATATTGTTTCATATTTCTTTTTTTATATAGAAAGCTGATATGACATAAAAGAATCAGCATGTTCACATACTGATTTAAATCTATTTATTATTGTTTAGTAGTACTCAATTTATTTTTAAGGTAGAATCATGAATCTTACGGTTCAGACCCGTGAAAGTACCGGCAAAGAAAGCAATAAAAAACTTAGAGTTCAAGGTATTGCTCCTGGTATTATTTACGGTAAAGAAAGCCAACTGGTTTCAATGAATGCTGAAAAAGCCCATCGATTCATAAAATCGATGCAGGGTGCCAAACAGCTCTTTGAATTAACAGTTGAGGCCGAGGGTAAGTCTTCTAACAAAACAGTTGTTATCCAAGACTTCCAAACCAGCATTATTGGCAACCGGCTCATTCACGTTGATTTTTTAGAAGTTAACGAGAATACCCGATTGACTGCTGAAATTCCAATTACAGTAACTGATAACTGTATCGCAGTAAAAGAAGGTGCAGTATTGCAGATTATCCGTAGAACAGTTCCCGTGACTTGTTTGGCCTCAAAAATTCCGGAAACGATTCTGGTGGACGTCGAAAATCTTGAATTTGGTAGTAGTATCCACGTCCTGGATTTAGATTATCCGGAAGGTGTTAAGCCCATCGTTAAAGACCGAAATTTTACCGTGATTACAGTCGCAGGTCAAATGGCGGAAGAGGTAGATGAAGTAGATGAAGTAGATGCCGAACTTGAAGGTGCAGAAGTAGTTGAAGGTGAAGAAGCTGCTGCAGATGACAAAAAAGCAGATGAAGAATAAGCAGCAGATTAACCTATGAAATTGATTGTGGGTCTCGGAAACCCCGGAACCAAATACCAAAATACGCTTCATAATGTTGGTTTTGCTGCAGTGGATTTTTTATGTCGCAGTCGATCACTATCAGACTGGGCGACTAAATTTAAAGGACTGTATCAAAGGGAACGTATTGGTAGTCATCAATTCATTTTATTAAAGCCGCAGACCTATATGAATTTAAGTGGTGAATCGGTTTTAGCCTGCATGCAATTCTTCAAGCTTGATTTAGAAGATGTTTTAGTGATTTCTGATGATGTCGACCGACCTGCCGGAAAATTAAGATACCGGGAAAATGGCGGTCATGGAGGTCACAACGGTTTAAGAAGTATTATGCAACTATGTGGCGGTAATCAATTCCATCGGATTAAGATCGGAATTGGCAGACCTGAAGGTAAAATAGGTGTCGCAGATTATGTTCTGGGGAATCCACCGGAAACGGTTAAGATATCTGTTATTAATGCCATTGAAAAAGTCGATGAATATTTGATCCAGTTTATCCAGAGTCAACCGGTTCAAATTGACCCTCAATACGCTTAAACATTTTAATAAAAATTATTCGGATTTTCCGAATTTCTCACAAAATAGCGCTATTATTTTGTGATTCCTTGCCTGAAAATTCAGGCTGTAACTCGAAAGGATGTTGCTATGACATTAAGAAATTATGAAATTATTCTTGTGGCAGATGCAAAATTAACGGATGAAGAAGCTGGAGCATCAATTGATAAGTTTAAGAAACTAATCACTGATGCTGGTGGAAACGTTAAATTTGAAAGCCCCTGGGGTAGACGCCGCTTAGCTTATGAGATCAAAAAAGTTAAGTATGGCATTTATCACCTGTTTTTTGCTGAAGCAAATGGTGAAATCATCGAAAATCTCGAAAGACAAGTCGTCTTTGACGATAATATTCTCAAGTTTTTCGATTGTTCAATAGCGGATTTGGAAAAAGCGTATAATGACTTTGAAGCGCTTAAAGAAAATCCACAGAAAAATTCAACACTAGTTTCAGAAGCCTTGGGAGCATAAAATGGGTAAAAAGAAAAGAAGAAGTCCAAATACAGAAGGTATTCAAAAGCGACCATGCGCAATTCTTCATTCAGGTATTGAAGAGGTCAACTATAAAGATGTTGAACTGCTAAAATTATTTGTTACTGAAAAAGGGAAAATTATTCCCAGAAGAATATCAGGATTAAGTGCCAAATCACAAAAAAAGTTGACTGCAGCTGTTAAAAGAGCTCGTAACAGTGCACTACTTTCCTTTTCTGAAGGATATGTACCTCAGGATGAACCTATGGAAAAAGGGAAAAAGTCATGAAAATAATATTAACACGAGATGTTGAAAAACTCGGATCATTGGGAGATGAGCTAGAGGTAAAACCAGGCTACGCCCGAAATTTTTTAATTCCACAAGGGAAAGCTGTTCCTGTCACACGTGATAACATCAAAACAATTACTCATAAAAGAGCCTTGTTGGATAAACAGAGAGCCGATGCTATTTCAAAGTCAAAAGAACTGGCCAAGAAAATAGAATCAGCTGAAGTTGAATTTAAAATGAAATCTGGTGATAGCGGGAAGCTATTTGGTTCCGTAACACTGAAACATATTTATGAAGCTTTAGACGAAAAAGGTATCGAACTGGATCGAAAAAAGCTGACTTTAGCCAGCCCAATCAAAAATTTGGGTAAGCATGAAATTTTGGTTAAGTTGCACACAGAAGTAAATGCAACATTAGTCGTTGTTGTTACTCCAGAATCTATCGAAGTGACACCTTCTGAAAATGAAGGTGAAGCTGTTGAAGGCGAAGTAGCAAATGCTGAAGAAAGTACTGAAGTTTCTGAAGAAACAGAATCCAAAGCAGAATAAATAGATATTTTCAACTGGTCATTTTCTGATCAGTTGAAAACCCCACCACCGTACCACTCCCCATCTTTACCGATTTATTTATAAAAATCACTCCAATTATATTATTGATGCTGGACATTTGAGTGTTATGAAATCAAGTGACATCTATTACTGATAGTGCCACCATACCAAAGTTCGTTTTTAAACCCATCTTTAGCGATTAAATAATCACTTTATCTCATAATATATTATCATGGCAGAATTTACATACCAGGATATGTTTCAGTTGGGTGAGGATACAACTGAATATCGATTTTTATCGAATAATGGCATCTCCACTATTGAAATTGAAGGCAAAACCTATTTGAAAGTCGCTCCTGAAAGCTTAACCTTGTTAACACAAGAGGCAATGAAAGATGTCTCACATTTATTAAGGAAATCTCATTTGGAGATGTTAAAAAAAATCCTTGATGATGAGGAAGCTTCAGGAAATGATAAATATGTCGCTAATAATTTGCTGGAAAATGCTGTTATCGCAGCTGAAATGGTTTTACCTAGTTGTCAGGACACAGGAACTGCGGTTGTAATGGGAAAAAAAGGAGAACGAGTAATTACAGGTACCCATGATACGAAGGCAATCAGTGAAGGTGTTTTTCAAGCCTATTCTGAAAACAATTTGAGATATTCCCAAGTTGCACCTTTAAGTATGTATGAGGAAAAAAATACAGGTACGAATCTACCGGCTCAAATTGATATTTATGCAACAGAAGGAGAGACGTATAAATTTGCATTTGTGGCCAAAGGCGGTGGTTCTGCGAATAAAACCTATTTATACCAGGAAACTAAGGCTTTATTAAATCCTGAGAAGCTACTCTGTTTTCTAAGAGAAAAAACGGCCAGTCTCGGAACAGCTGCATGTCCACCTTATCATTTAGCCATTGTCATTGGTGGTACTTCTGCCGAAATGAATCTAAAAACAGTAAAATTAGCCTCAATGAAGTACTATGATAATTTACCAACCACAGGAAATGATTCAGGCCGAGCTTTCAGAGATATCGAACTGGAAAAAGAGGTCTTTAAAATGACTCGAGGATTAGGTTTAGGGGCTCAATTCGGTGGTAAATATTTTTGTCATGATGTTAGGGTCATTCGACTTTCCCGTCATGGCGCTTCCTGTCCCATCGGCATCGGAGTCAGTTGTAGCGCCGATCGAAATATCCTTGGAAAAATCACAAAGGAAGGAATTTTTCTGGAAAAACTTGAAACAAATCCAGCTCAATTCTTACCTGAGACATCAGAACTGTCCGGCGATACCGTGGTCCATTTGGATCTGGATATGGGAATGGACAAACTTAGAGAAACATTATCAAAATACCCGATTAAAACGCGCTTTATGTTAAGTGGAAAAATAGTTGTTGCCCGTGATATTGCTCATGCAAAACTCAATGAACGGTTACAGCAGGACGGTGCTTTACCGGATTATTTTAAAAATCATATCGTATATTATGCCGGTCCCGCTAAAACACCAGAAGGCTATGCTTCAGGATCTTTTGGACCTACCACAGCCGGCCGTATGGATTCTTACGTCTCCATTTTTCAAAAAGCAGGCGGATCAATGGTTATGTTGGCCAAAGGAAACAGGTCACAAGAAGTCACAGATGCTTGTAGCACCTACGGGGGTTTTTATTTAGGGTCAATCGGCGGGGCTGCTGCCATTTTAGCAAAAGATTGCATTACGCATGTTGACTTGATTGAATATCCTGAGTTGGGTATGGAAGCTATCTACTTAATTACTGTTAAAGATTTTCCAGCTTTTTTAATTGTTGATGATAAAGGTAATGATTTTTTCAAATCTCTATAATTTTTTATCCAGTCGAGCTGATTAAGTCAGCTCAGCTGGATTTGGTAAAAAGTCCCTTCTCTTACCCAGCACTTTCATGATACTTTATGTTATATCTTAGCTAGCTTAAGATTCAAAACAATCCCTACTATTTTGGCTTGATTCATGCTTTGATTCTGATAATCATTCTTGCAATTACACAAGAATTCTAATTGTTGTAAGCGGGTCCTAGAGGTCTGCTTACACGACATCAGCAACTGGATTTACTCGGATAAATATTCATGAAAACGATTATCACATTTCTGATCTTACTGGTTTTACTGGGCAGTAGCCAATTGATTGGAGGTCCAAATTTGAAATCCCAACCACCTAAGGAATGTCGTTCAGCTGGGTATACATGTGTATTAAAAAAATCTGCTGGCGGCTATTTTTGGTGTCAAAAAACAATCCGTGAGCGAAATCAACGCGCAAGACAAAAAATTAGAGTAACCAAACGCATTCGATGTATCAATCGTTTCCCCGTGGAAGAAGAATAAAAGAGGATAATTATGGCTGAAGGAGTTGATCCTTTTGAAGCCGCTATGGCTTCAATAGACGGAGATGGCGCAGACCAACCTGCAGAAAGTAAAACCCCGGTTGAAGCAACAGAAAAACCGGCAGCAGATCCATTTGATGCAGCATTAGGTGCCTTAGACAGTGAAGAAACAGGGACAACTGAAGCATTGGAAGGTGATGACCCTTTTGAGGCGGCTTTACAGGTTGCAAAAACTGAACATAGTGTCGCTGCGGCTCAAAAAACATCAGACAAAGATGGTGAACATCTGGATTTAGGTTTTTTATTGGATATCAAGTTGGAAGTTACTTTTGAAGTGGGTCGGGCTAAGATGTTTATCAGCGATTTGTTATCCCTAGGTCAGGGATCTGTCATTGAATTGCACCGACTCGTAGGGGAAGAACTGGAGATATTTGTAAACGGCCATCTATTCGCCGTTGGAGAAGTTGTTGTCGTAAACGAAAAATTTGGCGGTCGCATCACTAAAATTATCAGACCGGAAGAACGCATTCAAAGACTCGGAACAAACTATATAATGTAATCACATTTATATATTAAAAAATTGTGGAAGGTTTCTTATCCCGCCTGGATCCAAATATTATTATGGATCAATCCATCCAACTCGCTAAACATGCTGAATTTAAAACTGCCCCGGATCCTATGGTGGGATCTATTTTAGTCACCTCTGACGGTACAGTTTTATCACAAGGTTACTATCTTCAGGCTGGAAAACCACATGCTGAAGTTATTACTTTAAAACATCTGTTTGCGATTCCGGAAAATGCTATCTTATTTATCCCACTTGAACCTTGCTCGTTTCAGAAAACAGGACAATCATGTACAGATTTAATGATTAAAAAAAAAATTAAATATGTTTGTATCGGCTGCCGGAAAATTAATTGAACCTAAAAGAATATACTTCTTAGAAAAATCAGGTGTTGAAATTATCATTGCCGATACTATCGTTCCCGATATTGAATGGGCGCTTAGAGCACTATACAGACAGGGCATCTGTTCGGCTCTATTAGAAGGTGGAGCAACTTTAACGGCCTCATTTCTGAAATCTAAACAAGTCGATCAGGTTTATCTATTCCTGCCAGGTAAAATTATTGAGAATCTGCAAGCACCAAGCTGGACAGGAGACCTTCAGATTTCAAAATTGACAGAAATACCCACCATCCAATTTGAAAATATTGAAAAAGTCGGAGATAATATCCTCGTAATCGGTTCTTTTAAGTCTTATTCCTGATGATTAAAAAAGCTTTCACTGAACCAAACTCTGAAAAAAGGCGCTTCAGATTTTATCTCAGAAATCCGAAAATAAATCCTTATAGGTTTAATTTGCCCTGAAAATGAAATCTCTCGGAGTATATTACTTGTAAAAAGGGAGTTTTCGGGATATTTAGGGTATATGCAGGGATAAATTCCCCCTATGGATATAATAATTATAGCAAATGTCATTCTTATTCATAACAATAACCCGGCTCTAAGTAAGATGCTCGTTAAGAGATCTTTCAGGCTCAGAATGACAGATGGAAAAAACCAGCTCAAAGCCGGACAATCATCATATCGCTGGTTTTATTGAATGTCTAAGACTATTAATCAACTGGAATTGTGAATGATATTTGTTATTGACATTGGAAACACCGATATAAAATTAGGAATTTATCAGGAAAATCTGTTACTTTACAAATGGCGGATTAGTACAGATATGCAAAAAAATGGTATTGCATATTTAAAACAGTTTGAGGCTATTTTTGCTTCGGAAAACATAAACCCTGTCTTTTTCAACCAAGTGATTGTATCCAGTGTTGTTCCACAACTATTGCCAGTTATCGACTATGTGATCAAAAAATTGACAAATATTGATTGTCTTATTGTTGACCATAATAGTTTTTCGAAAATGCCAATCAATGTTGATCATCCTGAACAGGTAGGTACCGATCGATTGATAAATGCTTTTTCAGGCTATAACCTTTATCAGTCAGGTTTAATCGTTATTGATTGTGGAACCGCAACTACTTTTGATGTCATTGATGATCAGGGAATATTCCAAGGAGGGGTCATCACAACCGGACTACTGCTATTTCAACAGGCACTTACAACAAGAACCAGCAAATTACCGGGGATCAAATTAGAGCCTCCAAAAAATGTAATTGGTAAAAATACACTACAAAGCATGCAGTCTGGCATTATATTTGGATATGCAGGAATGGTGGACTCTATCATTGATCGAATCCATCAAGAATTAGAATCACCTGTAAAGGTAATAGCAACAGGGGGTTTGGCAAGATTGATACACCCCGTTTCGGAAAGAATTGAAAAAGTAATTGATGACTTAACGCTTAGAGGGTTGTATCTTATTTCCCAAAACATAGGAAAAAAAGACCATTAGTCGGTCCCCCCAAAACAAATAAACAGTTATTGACAGGAAAATCATGGCAGAAGAAGAAAATTTAGATCTTGATGATGATATGGACTTGGGGGACGATTCCGATGATATGGATTCAGGAGATGATTTTGCCGGTGAATTAGATGACATGATGGGTGATGATGAACTCGGTGGTGATTCGGATGATGGAGATGGAGAGTTAGATTCCTTCTTTGAAGATCTGTCATCTATCGAAGAAATGGATGATGGAGATGATGAGGCTCCGGAACCTGCTCCAGAACCTGTGGCGGCTGCAAAACCAGCTGAACCGATTCAACCTGTAACACCAATGTCCAAAACCGGAAAAAAAGGCGGTAAACTTAAGTGGATTTTAGTTGTTTTATTACTGCTGGGATCCGGCGGATTTGGTTATTATTGGTTTCAAATGAGGGAAGTACCACCACCAATTGTTGAAGACATGGAAGCCCCGATGATTCAACCAATGCTCCAGGAAGAACCCGTCATAAGACCAAAAATTGAACCGATCATTCGTGTGGAGCCAAAACAACCGGTTGCACAACAGCCAACGATGGCAGTCGAAACCCAAAAGCCAGTTTCTACTTCATCTGGAATAAGGTACTATGTACAAGTTGCTACCTGTTCTTTTGAAAAATGCAAAGAAGATTATATGTCAAAACTCCGTCAACTCGGCGAGCCCGTATTTTTGAAAAAAAATGCTGAAAAATATGATTTTATTGAACTGATTTCCAGTGATGTATACTCTTATCGGAAAGCAAAAGATTTTGTGGATCAGATTAATCGAACTAATAAAGGGGCCGGCAAAGCATCTATTGTATATCAGTCCAATGGACATCGGATAACAATGGGAACTTTCACCGTTTTGGAAAGAGCCAAGAGTGTCAAGTTTTACCTGAAAAAACATATTAACTCGAAAGAACTATCCTTTAATCTAGAACATGTTCGTAAGGATTATCAAACCATTAAGGTTTGTGCAGGACCATATAATTCCAGAAAAACGGTAAAAAAAGTTTTGACTGATTTTAACCAAATGAATGCCTTCCCCGGCGCATTTGTAATCGCTTTAAAATGATTCACACCAAATTACAAAATTCAAAAAAGAAAGACCGTTAATCATCTTTTTTGAATTTTGCTTAATCCTTACGTGTTTTATTTCAACGGGTATATTATTTATGAACCTTTCCCGTTTTCTGCAACTGATTTTCATTAGCTTTTTAATATTTTCAAGCAGTGGTCCCGCTTCTTGTCGGACAAATATAACCATCACTCTCTTTCCCTCAGAAACCATTTTTTTACATAAAATTAAAAATACTATATTAATATTGCAGGCACTAAATGATGAAAATCGTAACAACCTTCAGGAAGCAAACGCAAAATGGCAAAAAATTACAAACCATGGCCAGAAAAAAGAAGAACATCTATTTATCAACCAACTACTGATTGAGCAACGATTACCGAACCATGCTTATCCAAAAACCGAGCATTCGGTTTTAGCCATTTCAGGCTATTTATCCTGGAACAGAGAGCTGATAGAGGCATTAAAAGCCTTGCAAATTGAAAATAAAACCAATGATATTTTATTGGAAGAAATCCGATTAAATTTATTTTTGGGAAACTATCAACAGGTGGAAAAGAATTTGGTCCAATTTTCTCCAAAAACGAAAGAAGAAAAATTAATCCATCAAATATTAGAATATTGGTATTTAATGTTGACAGGCGATATTGAAAGCGCTGTACAGATTTCACAATCCATAGAAACTGAATATTTATATTCTCCCCAGTTTAATTTTCAGTCTGATAGCTTTAATTATAAAACCGAAGTTAAAATAGAACTTTATCAAAAAGCCTTAACCCGGTTTCCTTCAAATGAAATTATATTTGAAGCCTTAATTAAAAAACTGGTTCAGGCCGGGAAATATTGTGATATTCAATATTTATTAAATTTACAGGCCAGTATATATCATTTGAAAACAGAACCCAAATATTTAAAAAACACGATGGATAAATGTTTAAACCAAAACAGTGTTGAAGTTAAAGAAGATTATACATTTTTAAGTTGGCAGGCGGCCCAGGCTTTGAAAAAAGCACAATATAGTAATTTAAAACAGTATGCTGAAGCATTGATCCAATTCTATCCTGAATATTTGGATGGGCAATTGTTTTTGGTAGAGTATTATCAAAAAACAGGACAGGTTGAACAAAAACGGAAATTACTAAAAACGATAAAACTGCCAAACCTAAATCATTTGAATTAAAACGTCAGTGGTAATACTATTATAAACCCTTGCAGGTTTTTACCAGAAGAAACAACATCCAGTTTTCCGCCAATTTCCCTAATAGCATTTCTGACCTGTAACACACTCGTGCCGGAATTAATTAAATTAACATCATTTTTTTTCAGAAATGAAGACCATGTATCTTCCCACTGAATTTTCAAAGGTTGAGAATTTTCGATCTTTATTTTTAAATCCGATAATTCAATTCCATATTTGTCCTCTGATTTCTCACAGGAGATCAGAATTGTAATATTGGATGAGGTTTGACTGTTTCTAACTTCATCAACTAACCCATTTAAAGCCTTATTAATGGTAGTCAGGTATAGTGCGCTTTTTTCCGGTACATTTTTATCAATTAAAAGGCGAAGCAGATGCTGTTCAGCCTGATCCTGCATTTTGATCGAGGAAACCTTCTCCCGAAAAAATTCCCTGATGTCAACTGGTTCCTGGTTAATCATTTCCTGATTCCCCGCATCCAAACAAAATTCTTCAACAGAATTAAAGGAGTCCAAAACAAATGAAGCTGTTTTCATACACTCTTTTAAGGTATCCCGGGTATCCTCATCATCAATTTCCGTGATAATTTCAGAAAGATTATCAACGACATCCGATACCGGTGATTTTAAATTATGCATGACATTCGCAATGGCATTATAGTTATCATTGTTAACATCGAGTTCTTCTTTCTGATAGGATATCAGATCATTAGATAATTCACCCTGAAAAGATAATTGTTCCAACAATAGTTTGTTTTCTTCCTGCTCATCCTCAATCAGATTCATGCGTGATTTAAGTTCTTCCAGTTCATTGCTTAAATCTTTTAAAATCTGATCTGATTCTGTATAGATCGTTGGTCTTTTTATTTTATCCTGGGTAACCAATTGGTCTCCAATATTTGAAATTGAAAAATTAATCCTCAGTTTCCTCTACTTCTGTGGTATCCGGAGTTTGAATTGAAAAATAAGATTTAATGGAATCCGGATTAAAGCGCATCATTAAAGAAAGAAACAAGATACACAAGAAAATGGACTTAATCGGTCGAACTAAACAATGAATTAAAATCCTACCAATCGCAAAATTGGGTTCCTGTAATATTTTAAATACAATGTTAATCATTTCCAATTGGGTTTCAATCATTTTTTCACCCATGGCAGGTTGCTGGGTGTCAAAAGATTTAATTAATGCCGTCACTTCTGGATGATTCATTAAATACCAGTTCATGAAAATAAAAACAGGTATTGAGATCAGTATTGTTATCTTAAAAATGGCAATTAATACAGGAAACAAAGATGTTTTAAGCAATTGAATACTGGAAAGCAGATTACGTTTAACATCAATTAATTTTGTTTCATTACCAAGAATCAAAAAGAAACCGCTAAAGATTAGTTTTATGTATGGTATGAACCCTACCACTAGAATCGCGATGCTAATAGGTATAAAAATAATTAGAAAAGGAATTCCTCCTGCAGCTTGTGTTCCGATAGCTAAAACCGATATGGCCAGTTTCATAAAAATCATAATACCAATGACAATCAGTGCGAAAAACTGGACAACCGAAATAATAACAGATGACGCAAAAAAACGTTGAAAGAAAATTTGCAGGGTTGCAATTGGAAATATTTTTTTGTGAATAAAAATCGTTGGTAAGGTTAAAAAAATAATAACATCCAAAAAGCATCCATGAAGTGTTTCAACAAAAACAACAAATTGGGGATCATCAGTAAATGGTTCCAATAGTAAAAAAGGAAGATAAGCCAGTGCAGACAAGCTGATTACACTTAAGAAATGGCTACGATATAACAGAAATGTTTTCTTAAAAATCGTTTTAAATTTTATTGGAAGGCCTAAATCATCCAGGCGTAATGCGTTCATATGGAAAACTCCTTATTCCACAGTCAGATTATCGTCATTAGTAAACAGATATTTGAACTGATTTTTTCTTACTAAAAAGTACAGCTTTAAAAATAAATATTATATGTTTTGTAATCCAAAATGACTATTATTACAATGTTTCATCGTTATCATTAACCCTTTGCTCAGTCAAACAGGATTCTTAGTTAACACGACTTATTGTAATAACCAACTACTGATTCTTCAACAATTTATTGAACCATTTCAATGTTAAAATTCAAATAAAAACATATTAATAGAGTGACATAAAAAGCGCCATTTTATACCTTGACATCACCTTATAATATCTATCACTTGCTTTTAATTGATTTTATCAGTTTACAAATATGATTATTAAATCCGCTGAATATGTAAAAAGTCTACCAGATATAAAGCAATTAGACATAGCCCCTTTACCGGGAATTGCCTTCGTTGGACGCTCAAATGTTGGTAAATCCAGCTTGATTAATCATTTATTGAATCGTAAAAATCTGGTAAAAACCAGTTCAACACCGGGTAAAACACAATTGATTAATTTTTTTATTATCAATAGTGAGTTTTATTTCATTGATTTACCTGGTTATGGATTCGCAAATGTTCCTGTAAAAGTCAAACAAAGTTGGATGGATATGATTCAGAACTTCCTGTTCTCATACTCCAACTTAAAAACTATTATACAGCTGGTTGATATCAGACATAAACCGAGTAATGACGATATTACTTTTCAAAAAATGTTGCGAGCCGGTAACTTAGACTATTTAGTAGTTGCCAATAAGGTAGACAAAGTTAAAAAAAATCAAATCCCAAAAACCCTAAAAACAATTCAGCAGACTTTATCTATAGCTCAAAAACCAATGCTCCATTCCTCACTCAAAAAAGTCGGTAAAACTGAAATATGGAGTATTTTAAATAAAAAGCTTACCACTAAAACAAGTGATCATTAAGGTTGAATATTGTTTTCTGACGCTTCTAATTCATTTATTGTAGAAGTAGGGATGCTCTCAAATTCCTTGATTAAACTTTCAATATCCGGTTTGTGAACATCACAGTATTCGTCCGGTAACTCACCCTGGTTAAATTTCAGTTTCTTCACTTGAGCAGCCGGGCAATAAGGTGTTGCTAGTTTATGCGAGACACCGCATATATTTGCTTCGTAATCGGATTCAAAATGGATATCACAATATTCACTCGGACCTGTATCTCTTTTTAAAGCATACCAACTTTTTGCAGGGCACCAGGGTCTTGCCAACTTTCCTGAATGATCACAAATCAGAAATTCATCATACTCAATATTCATTGGAAAGTTCTTTTGAATATCAGCCTTTTTTCGTTTACTCATCAGACTTTTCCACAACCTGGCTGGTGTTCCCCCACCTACTTCCCCATCCATGGTTGTATTGTCATCATTTCCAATCCAAAAACCGGTTACCAGATCAGGTGTATAACCAATGTACCAGGCATCCCGAAAATCATCACTAGTTCCGGTTTTACCTGCGGAGGGTGTTCCGATATCAGCAGCGCGTCCCGTTCCTGATTCAACCACTTTCGTCAACATATGATTGAGCTGATATGCCAATGACTCACTCAAAACTCTGGTTTCAGTTGATTGGGTAAATGATTCAAGAATTTTTCCTTTTTTATCCGTCACCTTTAATACAAAAACAGGCGCTACACGAATACCTTTATTTGGAAAAGTTGTATATGCATCCACCAATTGCAATAGCGTCGTTTCCAGGCAACCTAACGCCAAACACAGTCCTCTATTTGTTGGAACATCAATACCAAAACGACTGGCAACATTTGCCAAATTGGAAATTCCTGTTTCATTTAATATTTTAACACTGACAACATTATTAGATACTTTTAAAGCATGACTAACTGTAATCGTCCCAATATGTTCATTATTAAAATTGCTGGGTTCGTAAAATTGATTTAATTCAATTGGAATATCTGCTGAAGTTTCATCATTTTCATTAACGGTAACAACCGATACGTCAGAATCAAAAGAATTCGGATATCGGGTTGGCTCATCAATAAATACATCTATTGGACTCATCCCTTTAGAAAGCGCGGCAGCATATACGATGGGTTTAAAACTGGATCCAGGCGGTCTTTTTGCTTGTGTGGCCCGGTTAAATTCACTCTTGTAAAAATCGACACCCCCAACCAATGCTTTAACAAAACCTGTGGCCGGTTCTATACTGACACCAGCTACTTCTGCATAACTTTGTTCCTGTTGCATTCGGATTGATATTTCTTTTTCCATAGAATCCTGAAGTCCACGATCCAAAGTTGTATATATTCTTAAGCCGCCACCATAGACAATTTCATGTTCATATCGTTTTTTTAATTCCAGTAATATATGATTCACAAAAAAGGGGGCTGATTGTAAATTGGATTCTTTATTTCGTCGAATGTACAGTGATTCATTAACGGCCTGTTGATATTGTATTGAGGAAATCCACCCAAGCTGCCGCATTCTCTTTAAAACTAGAACTTGTCTTTTCCGGGCCTTTTTCAGGTTCACAAATGGTGAATAGCCTTCAGGTTTTTTAATCAAGCCCGCTACAAAGGCACTTTCAGCTAAGGTTAAATGCCTGGCAGGTTTGTGAAAATAGTTTAAGGAGACATTTTCCACACCGAAATTCCGATGCCCCATGTAAACTTTATTCAAATATAGTTCAATAATTTGAATTTTGGAATATTCTGTTTCTAAGGCCAGTGCCATAAATATTTCGGTAATTTTCCGGTTAAAAGTCCTCTCCGGGGAAAGTAATGTCATTTTTACCAACTGCTGGGTAATCGTACTGGCGCCATGGAGGTTTTTATTAAAGGTAATAATCCGGATTAAAGCATTTCCCATTCGCATGATATCGATACCGATATGCTGAAAATATCGGGAGTCTTCGATGGCCACCACCGCCATCTGGAGGTTTTTATTAATTTGATCGATTTTAACGTATCTGCGATCTTCTGTTCCCCGAATCACATGAAATGGTTGCTGGTCGATATCATAAAATATCGTATTATCGTCTTGTATTAATTGTAGCTGTTTGAAACGCTCAATCGTGTGATTTCTGAAAATAACAAACCAAATGGCGAACAACAGGAAAAATAAAAAAAGTGGGATTGTAATTTTGTATATCAGAGGAGTATTTTGTATTCTTTTTTTCGCTTTTGAATGCATGGTAAAATAACAGGAGACATCAACAAAGTTCATTTATAACCGCTTTTATTGAAGTACCCTAATTTATATAATGCAGTTCGTAAAGTTTACCTTGAGTTTATCGTAATTAATAATAGTGAGGATATAAAAAGGGGGACATAGTCCCCCGCTTTTTTAATTAATTTCCCAGGTGTCACCTGAGTTTAACATTGATTGTAAATCACCTTTACCTTTTAAGGCGATACTTTTTTCAACCTGCTCTGTAGTAATACTATCATAAGTTTCTTCTTCAACATTACGAAGTACACCCATCGGAATTGGGAATTTTTCAACAGTTTTAGACCCTGCAAATTTACCTGCCCGCATCGATGCCAGCAACAATGCTAATCCAGGTTCTTTAGCTCTTTCATGATGAATCAATATTTGGGATTCATCAACAAAGTTTCGATTCACTACCTTTGGATTCAAGCCTTCTAAGACAATCGCCTTATCTTTGTTTTTCCCAAAGATCATCGGTTCTCCATCTACTAATATTAAGCTGTGTTCATCCCTTGTCTCTTTATTAGTGATATCATCATGCGCACCATTATTAAAAATGATACAATTCTGAAGCACATGTACCAAGGAAAAACCTTTGTGCTCATATGCCTTATGCAGTACTTCCGCTAATTGTTTTGGTCTTCTGTCAATTGTCCTGGCCACAAAATTAACACCGGCTCCTAAAGCTAAAGCAACAGGGTCCATCGGCAAAGAGCGTTTTCCAGAGGGTGACGTTTTTGTCACCTGACCCTTTATAGATGTTGGAGAGAATTGCCCTTTCGTCAAACCATATATTTGATTGTCAATTACAATGCAAACAATATCCAGATTTTTACGAATCGTATGGATAAAATGGTTTCCCCCAATACTGATTGAGTCGCCATCACCCATTGCAACCCAGACTGATAGATCAGGATTAAAGGTTTTGGTTCCGGTTGCCACAGCTAACGCTCTGCCATGAATAGTGTGATATCCATATGTTCCCATATAATATGGGAAACGACTGGAACAACCAATGCCACTGATAAAAGCGTACTCTTCAGGTGGTCGACCGATTTCAGCCAAGACTTTTTGAACCTGGGTTAAAACCGCAAAATCGCCACATCCAGCACACCATTTTACGTCACTACCGGATGAATAATCTTTTTTTGTTAAGGTATGTAATTTTTCACTCATTATAATCTCCTGAAGTGATATTAAAGTAATTCATCGACAACTTCAGCGATTTCATTTTCTGTAAATGGTTTTCCCTGAATCTTATTTAATGAAATGGTTTCAATGATATATTTCGCTCGGATCAATTTATCCAATTGCCCGAGGTTCATTTCTGCAATGACTACCTTTTTAAACTTCTTCATCACTTCAAGTGTATTTTTAGGAAAAGGGTTAATATGTGTTATATGAGCGTGGGAAACTGACTTTCCTTCTTCTCGATATTTTTGCACCTTATTTCGGATTGAACCATAAGTTGACCCCCAACCAATAACCAAAACTTCACCACCTTCCTGATCTCCAAAAACTTCCAAATCCTGGATATCATTTGCAATATTATCAACCTTTTCCTGACGGATACGAACCATTTTATCATGGTTTTTAGGATCATGACTAACTGCACCTGTTAAAAAATCTTTTTCTAAACCGCCCACGCGATTCATCAAACCAGGTGTTCCTGGTTTGACCCACTCCCTGGCTAGTGTTTCCGGGTTCCGGGCATAAGCCTGATAGTTGTCTTTATCAGTTCTAAATTTAACTGTTAAATCGGGTAAGTCGTTGACTTTTGGAATTTTAAAAGCTTCAGAACCGTTTCCTAAGTAACCATCCGTTAACAAAATAACAGGTGTCATATATTTTAAAGCGATTCGACCAGCCTCAATGGCTTGGTGAAAACAGTCGGCAGGAGATTTGGCTGCAATTACTGGCATGGGTGCTTCACCATTTCTGCCATACATGGCTTGTAGAAGATCAGCTTGTTCCGTTTTTGTGGGTAAACCGGTGGAAGGACCACCTCTTTGGACATTGACGATGACCAACGGTAATTCAGTAATAACAGCTAATCCTAATGCTTCTGATTTTAAGGCTAAACCAGGTCCGGAAGTCGTCGTACAAGCAAAAGCACCCGCCCAGGATGCCCCAATTGCAGAACATATGCCTCCAATCTCATCTTCTGATTGCGTCGTTTTGGTTCCAAAGTTTTTATGTCTGGTGATTTCCTGTAAAATTTCAGTGGCTGGCGTAATCGGATAGCTTCCCAGAAATAATTTTAAACCAGCTCTTTCGGCAGCAGTAACTAAACCAAGTCCTGTTGCCTGATTCCCAGAAACATTCCGATAAGTTCCCTTTTCCAATGGTGCACTATGAATCTTATATTGAGCCTGAAACATACTGCTGTTTTGAGCATAAATCATCCCTTCCTTCAATACTTTGATATTTGCTTCAGCGATGATAGGCTTCTTAGCAAATTTTTTCTTCAACCATTTTATGTTAAAATCTGAAGATAAATCGTATATCCAGAATAAAATTCCAAGTGTAAAAAAGTTTTTACACCTTTCCTTGGCCTTTTTCGGAATATCAAAATCTTTCAAAGCCTCAAGCGTTTGTGAGGTGATAGGAATAGAATAAGCTTTTTTATCAAATAAAGATTTTCGACTTATAGGATTTTCAACATATCCGGCTTTATCAATGTTTCGTTCGGTAAAAGCATCAATATCCAATAAAACATAACCATCTCTAGCTAAGTCTTGGATATTGGCTTTCAGCGCTGCTGGATTCATTGCGACTAAGGCATCCGGATAATCACCGGGTGTGTTGACTTTCTGACTCCCAAACTGCATCTGAAATCCACTGACACCGTCAATGGTTCCTGCAGGGGCTCTGATTTCGGACGGATAATCCGGTAATGTCACAATATCTGTTCCAGTTAAAGCAGAAGAATTTGTAAATTGGCTCCCAGTAAGTTGCATACCATCACCGGAATCACCGGCAAATCGTATCACTACATGGTCTTTGGCTACCTGATTCATGATGTAATTCTCATCAATAATTTTTTATAATGACCATAAATGTTGCATTAATTAAAAAAATTTATCCTATTTCAAAGTGGATTCATAAATCCCAAATTGATAAATAGTGTTTCTGAATATCTTAATCCATTGAAAATAACAATGGTACAATGTGATTGTTTTAATTGTTGATTATCACCTAAGTTTTGGTGTGTATTATGCTAAAAGATGTTACTGCCTTGATATTATTTAGTTTAAAAAGATTCTCATATTAAAACAAACTTTGATATAAATTAATTTAGCTTCTGCTACTGCAATGACCAAATTGAATAATAATGCCCATCCAGCTTAAAAAGATATAATAGTAGCTTATTTTCATATAATATTATTCGCTATTAATAATAGAAATAGAAATAATATTAGTTTTAAAAAAATGTTTCTCGTTCACTTCAAACACTACGATATTTTTTCCACATATTTAGATTTGCTTTACTGATAAGTATTTCCTGCTGTGAGCCGCTTTAACTTAAAACCTAAAAACATCAATTCTGATAATTAGCCACCCATATTCGTCTTTAATAATATTCGGATATTTTCTAAAATTTCCGAATTGTATTCAATCAAATAGATCATTCAATTTTGAGGTAAAAAACAAATGGATTTTTTAAAACACTGTTTGTTTTAATAAATGTCATATTTTAGGAAAAAAGATAACATTTATTAACTTATATCAATTAATTGAAAATCACCAATTTTGGTTAACCCCATTGCCTATAAAACTGACTATAGACATATTAACCATCAATGGAATATATTAATTTCATCTTGACATTGTTTCAAAAATTACTGACGCTTAATAAAAAGCAATTATAAATTCGATAAAACAAACATCATGAATATATCCAAAAATTTATTACTCCTCCTCCTAACAGGCACCTGCTAGAAGAAAGTCGGAGTTTGGATATAATACCAAGGTCGGACTTCCGGGTCCGCTAAAGCCGTGGGCTCTTAAGCTCATGGCTTTTTTTTTGTCCGAAAAACCCTTTAGAGTGAGATGATCAATGAAAGATAAAATTTCCAAATACCAATCCTATCAACTGATGGATCTTCCTAATCGGCAATGGCCGTCAAAGCGTATTGAAAAAGCCCCAATCTGGTGCAGTGTTGATTTAAGAGATGGTAATCAGGCGCTTCAGGACCCAATGAACCTCCAGGAAAAAACGATTATGTTCCAAACACTTGTCGATATGGGATTTAAAGAAATTGAAATTGGCTTCCCCGCAGCCTCTGAAGTTGAGTTTCGCTTTATGAGAGAACTAATTGCCAAAAATCTGATTCCGGATGACGTAACGGTTCAGGTATTGACACAAGCAAGAGAGCCCTTAATTGCTAAGACTTTTGAGTCAATCAAAGGCGCAAAAAGAGCTATTGTCCATTTATACAATTCAACTTCTACCCTGCAACGAGAAGTTGTTTTTAATATGGATCAGGCTGGAATTACAAAAATTGCTGTTGATGGTGTCAGGTTTATTAAAGTATTAGCTGAAAAAGAAACGGATACAGAAATTGTCTTCCAATATTCACCCGAAAGTTTTACCGGCACCGAGATGAATTTTGCAATGGCAATCAGCAATGCAGTCATGGATGTTTGGCAGCCTACACCAGAAAATAAAGCCATACTCAATCTTCCTTCCACCGTGGAAATGTCAACACCAAATATATTTGCAGATCAGATTGAATGGTTTGATCGAAATCTTAATAATCGAAATAGTATTCTCATCAGTATTCATAATCACAATGACAGGGGAACTGCTGTTGCGTCGTCTGAATTGGCTATTATGGCTGGAGCAGACCGAATTGAAGGAACACTTTTTGGAAACGGCGAACGAACTGGTAACGTCGATATTATTACCTTAGGCTTAAACATGTTTACCCAGGGAGTTGATCCGGAACTGGATTTTTCACATATTAACAACTTGATCCAAATGTATGAAAATTGTTCTAAAATGTCCGTTCATCCAAGGCACCCTTATGCGGGAGAGTTGGTATACACAGCTTTCTCAGGATCTCACCAGGACGCTATTAATAAAGGTATGAAGAAGTATAAAGAGGGAAATTCACAAGTTTGGGGAATTCCATACCTACCTATTGATCCACAGGATGTTGGGCGAACCTATGAGGCCATTGTCAGAATAAATAGTCAATCCGGTAAAGGAGGTGCCGCTTATATTATGGATAATGAGTTTGGTTTTACATTGCCTAAAAAAATGCATCCTGAATTCGGCTTGATGGTTCAAAAAATCAGTGAAACGTCCGGTATTGAAGTCAAAACAGATCAAATATGGCAATGTTTCGAAGAAAATTATCTTAAAAACGAACACCCTTATCAGTTAAAACGATTCAGTCTACAAACCGCTCCCGCGAATGGAGACGATTCGGTAGAATCTAAAATTCAGACGCTGGTGGAATATAACAATCAGCCATTCGAAATTAATGGTCAGGGAAATGGTCCCATCGATGCGTTTTGTAACGGTATGCGGAGTAAATTTAAAATAAAGTTCAAATTAATTGGATATTATGAACATGCACTTGAAATTTCATCTTCTGCACAAGCTGCTGCTTATATCCAGATTCAGAATCCAGCAGGAGTAAACTGTTTTGGAGTAGGAGTGGATACAAATATTAGTGTCGCTTCATTAAAGGCATTGATCAGTGCTTTAAACAGACTGGAACTATTGGTTTAAAATCGTTTTTCCAGGTGGTTTGAGTTTATTAAACCACCTGGAACCTGCTTCAATGGTGCTCTCAATCAGGCATTCGTTTTCATAATCTGATAAAGTTCGACATTTTCCTGTTGTCCCCAGTGGAATAAAGCCTTTAATGCCCGATGAAAGATATGGTATTTTAAAAAAATTGTTAAAATTTCATATTTTTTCTTAATCTTTTCTGCCAGCTGACGTATAATTATAGAAAAATTCCAACAATCCAGATTACAGGAGGTTGAATATGATTACTCAGCATTTAATTCCTTCCGTTGAAAAACGGATTACAGCCTGGAAAGAGCTTAAAGAAAGAAAAGTAGAATTAGCTGATGTTGCTCTCGCAAATATAACAATATCAAGAGAGTTTGGTTGCGAAGGGTATCCTTTGGCCGAGGCGCTACAACAAATTTTGACTGAGAAGTCTACTGATGATTGGATGATATATGACGATGCCTTGATTAAATCTTTACAGGCAGATCAGGATTTATCGCAACACTTATTGAAGAACTACGGCGAACGCAATAAATTTTTGGATGATCTGATGGATATGATTGCCTCACATTGGCAGTCAGAAGAGGATGGATTTCGACAAATAACACAATTTATCTATTCTTTAGCCAAAAAAGGGCATGGCATTTTTGTCGGAAGAGGCGCTTTTTCAGTGATCAAAAATCTGGATAACTGCTATCACATCCGATTAAAGGCACCTTTATCATTTAGAGCTCAAAAATTATCAAAACGCTTAAAAATCTCTGAAGATGAAGCAACGAATCTGGCAGTTGAAAAAGAGATTGAAAGAACCCGTTTTATCAAAAGGTTCTTAAACACTGATTTTGAATCAGATCATTTTCATGTGATCTATGATAATCAAAAGATGACCGTCAATGAAATGGCTGAAAATTTTTTACAATTTGTTGGTGAAATCAAATAATTTGGAATCAGTGGCTACGATCAACAAGGTAGAAAATTCCCCTTGGGGGCAATGTATGTGAATTTCAGTTTATAGAATTAATCAATAAAGGTCGTTTTATTTAAAAAATCGACATGTGATGGTTCCCTTACTAAAACCGTTGCGTTTTCTTAGCTTGAAAACTTTCGAATGCAGTCTCAATTATTTTGGTTGTAATTTGCGCCTGTTCCGGTGAAATAATAATCGGTTTCCCTTCCCGAATCACCTCATACACATTATCAAAAAACATCATATAATTTCCAGCCAGCGTCTCTATTTTACCTCTAAAATTTACACCATTTATTGAAGAATTTAAAATTCCCCAATTTTTTTCAGATTCCATTCCCCAATTTACAGATGGATATTGAACGCCTGCTATCATATCCTCTTCCTGAGGATCAACACCATATTTTATGAAAGATCCTTTTTGACCGTATACCACATAGCGAGGACTCTCCTCCTTTGCCAATAAAGTAGATTTCACAGTCACTCTTAAGCCATCATAATCAAGCATAATGTTATAATAATCGTCAATCTGACTGTTTTTCCTTTGTTTCCGGATATCAGCTGTTATCGTTTTAGGTTCACCAAATAAGCAAACCGCCTGATCAATTATATGGGTTCCTAAATCATAGAGTATACCACTTCCTTTTTCCGGTGCTTCTTTCCAGGGTTTTGGATTAAGCAATGGCTTAAATCTGTCATAACGTGCTTCATACTCCACTAAATTACCTAACACACCACTTTCGATAACTTTTTTTACTGTCATAAAATCCCCATCCCAACGTCTGTTGTGAAATACGAAGAGATGTAAGTTCTTATTCTCAGCTAGTTTAATTAACTCTATGGTTTCAGCAACAGTGGTTGCAAATGGTTTTTCAACGATAACGTGTTTCCCGGCTTCCAAAGCTTCTTTTGTCATGGAATAGTGCAGCTGATTCGGAGTATTCACTATGACGAGCTCAATATCCTGATTGTTTAATATTTCTGCAAACGATCTGGCTATTTTAATTTCCGGATATGATTGCTTTGTGTCGTCAGCCGACCTCCGAAGCAGCGCCATAATTTCGAATTTTGGAGAAGCATGAAGAAAAGGAACCTGAAAGACCTTGCCGGAAAACCCAAAACCAGTAACAGCTGTTTTTATCGAGTTAATCATTATCATTACTCCAATATTGGATATTATACGGCAAACAGCATGCCTATCAGCATACATTGTCGAACCTTGAGGTATCTGACGGATAACCAACGCTCTGAACGTTTAAGCATTATAAGTGGATGAAACCGTATCACCACCTCTACCAGTCCAGTCCGTATGAAAAAATTCACCTCTGGGCCTATCTACTCGCTCATAGGTATGTGCTCCAAAATAATCTCTTTGAGCTTGCACAAGGTTAGCTGGAAGCCTTTCACATCTATAACCATCATAATAAGTTAAAGCTGCAGCCATGGTTGGTATCGGGAGACCTTTTAAAATCGCGGATGATACCAGCCTACGCCACCCTGTTTGAGCTTTAGCTAATTTTTCTTTGAAAAAGGGTGCTAACATTAAATTATTTAAATCAGGAGTATCTTTAAAAGCATCCGTTATTTTCCCAAGAAAAGCAGATCTGATGATACAGCCACCACGCCACATCAGCGCAATTGAACCATAATCAAGCTGCCAATCATATTCTTTGGCTGCTGCCAGCATTAAAGCATAACCCTGTGCATAAGACACGATCTTTGAAGCATACAAGGCATTCTGTAAATCTTCTAAAAATTGTTTTTTGTCTCCTTTAAATTCGAATTGGGGACCTTCCAGTACTTTCGAAGCAACAACACGTTCTTCCTTAATTGAAGATAAGAACCGGGAAAAAACCGATTCATTAATTAAGGTCAGCGGTACACCTAAATCAAGGGCTGAATTGGAAGTCCATTTTCCGGTTCCCTTTTGACCGGCACTATCCAGTATTTTTTCAAGCAGGAACTCACCCTGGTCGTCTTTATAATCTAAAATATCACGTGTTATCTCAATCAAATAGCTATCCAGATCTCCTTGATTCCAGTTTTTTAGCACCTCAAACATCTCAGCATAGGATAAGCCTAACAGGTCCTTCATTAAATGATAGGCTTCCGTAATCAATTGCATATCTCCGTATTCAATTCCATTATGAACCATTTTTACAAAATGACCGGCACCATCTTTTCCGACCCAATCACAACATGGTGAACCATCGGAAACTTTAGCAGATATGGCTTGAAAAATCGGTTTTAAATGTTCCCAGGCTGCCGGTGATCCCCCCGGCATAATAGAAGGTCCTTTTAAAGCCCCCTCTTCTCCTCCGGAAACTCCGGTACCGATGTATAAAAGTCCTTTACTTTCAACGTATTTTGCGCGGCGGTTAGAATCAGGATAATGAGTATTACCGCCATCAATAATGATATCCCCTGCTTCCAGAAAAGGAATGATCTGCTCAATAAAAGCATCAACCGGAGCCCCTGCTTTAACCAGCATCATGACTTTACGTGGTCTTTTTAAGGATTTTATCAGCGCTTCAAGAGAATGAGCTCCAATAAAATTTTTGCCCTTACCCCTTCCTGCCATAAACTTATCTACCTTCTCAACTGACCGATTATAAACAGCCACAGTATAACCGTGACTCTCCATGTTTAAAACCAGGTTTTCACCCATTACTGCTAAACCAATTAAACCAATATCCGCTTGCTTTTCCATTTTTTTAAACCTTTAATAATATAATTAACTTTTTTCTAAATAAATTACTGAATTTCATTTACTTGTCTTTTTTATTTTTCAGCAACAGTATTATTGGCCGCTGTTTCGTTTTTCGTATCGTTAATCACAACTGAAAAACCATTTTCCGCCAATCGCAAAGCAAATCCTTGTCCCAAGCTCCGGCTGCTGCCGGTGACTAATATAACTGGCAGCCTTTATCAGGCAGGAAACTCCTTTTCAGTAATATGCGTTAGAATGATTTCACAATCTTCTAGAACCTCATATTTATGATTGAAATAGGCCCCGAATTGGATGGTTTCTCCCTTTTTCGAAACATATGTTTGATTGGAATAGGTAATCTTAACGATGCCACTCATTACAGAACAGATCTCCGATTCTTTGGTATTTCTTTCCAGTTTACTAATCACAGTAAACGATACCTTTGATTTTTCGGACAATTGCTCAATGGTCAACCCCTCATCCTTTCTAAGGTGTCTTAAGATTGAAAAATCTGTCTTTTTTATTTTTTTTGTTATTTCACTTACCTTGAAGCCAGGTTTTCCTTAATATTCTCAGCTGACTATTCAATATTACCACCTAACTGCTTTAACGTATTAAGCATTTCAGCCATATTGAAGTCTTTTAAACCGGAAAGAAGTCCTTGTGCAGTTATGTCTAAACTGACACCTGATTCTTTTAAAATTCTCTCTCCGGCGGCAGATAACTTAACCAGACTCACCCTGGCATCGCGTTTATTTGATTCTTTATAAACTAGCCCCCTTTTTTCCATTGGTGCCACCAATCGTGTAATACCTGAAGCTGAAAGCCCAATTTTATCCGCTAAATCAATCCGCCTCATTTTTTTTTCCGGAGCATGTACTAAATGAAACATGATCATAAATTCAGAGAAGTTAATTCCATGAATACTCAATTGATTGTCTATTTTCTTAAAGATACTGGTATGAACCATCGCATAGTTCATGAAAAACCTGGAATGTTGACTAAATTCTACCATATTATTTTCCTTTATATATGCTTGATTAGTCAACTATATATAAAATTAATAACTCCGTCAAGCAATTTATTGAACCATAATTTATGAATTCCTTTACTCTTGCAATTGCCAGGGACAGTCTATAAATTCATTATTAGATGATTCTATTGCGTATTGCAATTGGGTTGAACATTGTTATATAAAGCGACTGTTTCTGAACCCTTCGACCTCGCTCAGCATACTGATAGGGGCAACTTAATTGAAAATTGCTATGGTTTATTTTAACTATAGCGCTTTGCAATCGCATTGAGCCTTTTGTCATCTCGAATGAATGTGAGAGATCTATTCAATCAACGAAGATTTCTCCTCGTTCCTCGTCGAAATGACATGGGCAAAGAAATTCTTTGTTTCTTCAAGTAATATGTTTCACCCAATTGCAAACTGCTATAGATAAACACAGAACAAGTAATGAATCGAATCCCCGTTTTGATTTTAGGTTTCCTGTTTTTTTGCCTTTTTTCACCTAATGTTTGGGGATATGTTGAAAATTCAGATCCCTCAACGGATGCCAAAATACCGGATCGTTCTATTGTCATTCAATTTGACAATGATTCCTTTGTGGAATGGATACCGGGAATTCGATACGCTCCCACCTATATTCATGATACCGACCGAAATTTCAGCAACGGTTTTCGCATTGATCTGCAACTTAACCCAAACTTCGGGATATTTGAGTACTTAGTACCGGATATACCTAATCAATATTCAGGTTTTTTAACCGGACAGGAGATATATACGCCTGAAGATATCATTGAAGAAGAAGTTTTAATGGATCAGAGACCATATGCCGGATATCTGTTTATTGAATATTATGAAGAGTATTACCAGAAAAACAAATATTTTCGGTTTGGCATTCAAACCGGTTGCATTGGCCCTTGTGCCCTGGCCGGAGAAACGCAAAATAAAATTCATGAGGGAAAAAGGGAGGCCAATAATGAAGATACGCCGCCGAATGCTAATGGTTGGGACCATCAAATCAGTGATGAAATGGTATTACAAACCAATATAAAATTGCAATGGGTCTCAGTGATAGAGAAGGAGTATTTTGATGTATCTCCATTTATCATCGGCAACTTTGGCAATATTTTTACTGATATTGGGCTAGGAATTAACAGTAGATTTGGTGTTTTCAATCGAAATCCGGTTTTAGAAGAAACGGGTGCCTATCTGAAAATGAACGTTATGCGAAAACGTGTATTTTACAATGCAACACTGCAAGGTGGTTGGTTTAGCCGAACTTTTGAAAATAATAAAAACAGTGATCATACTTTTGTTGAAGTGAATCGCTATGTCTGGAACATGGACCTGCTGTTCTCCATAACTCCGGTTGAGTGGTTCACTTTTAACATGGGTTTAGGTTTTGTGGGTTCAGAAATTGATACAGAAAACAGGGAAACAGCAAGCAGTGAAAAAGAACAAAATGATTTTGACCCACGTGAAGGCGGGAATAGCTTACAGGAGGATCAATACTTTGTTAGAATCCAGGCTAAATATAATTTCTAAAGCGCTAAAAATGCTATTCTCTGAAAAGGAAAGGCATCTATCAATAGTGCACTATAGCCTCCAACCCCTAACTATAATTTTTCACTATTAAAATTTACTTCAACTCCAATACCTGCCGGATCTTTAAAGAAGAGCTGTGTCAGGTCTATTTCCGGAAGATATGCCTTTGAGTATTTGATATCCATTGCCTCAAGCTTCTTGATGATGCCTTTTAAGCCAGTGGTTTGAAAGGCAACATGATCCAAATATCCCTGTTTTTCATTTTTAAAATGGGTATTACTTTCGACGAGGTGAATGATAGCTTTTTCACCGGCATATAACCAGTAACCAATGGTTGAAAAACTGGGTCGAGAACTTTCAGTTAAATTGAAAATCAAACAATAAAAATTTTTAACATCTTCTAATAGAACCTTTGGGGCGCTGATATTTATATGATCAATATGCATTTATACTATCCATTCCTGATTAACTATCTTTAACATTTGTATAAAGATTCTAAAATAACTAACTTATAAAACAAGATTCATATCATAGATCTATATATGGTTTATTAAAAGCTATTGAATCATTGAAAAGACATTTATATCATAAAAAGCAACTTTTTTTAGAAAATAATTGATTTATATAACAAAGTTCAACTCTACTGTAATGTAATGTACTATAGAATGTAATAATAAGGTAAAACCCTTTTTTTTTCTGGAAGTCCAGCGCGTATTGTGCTTAAAATATTAAAAATAATCTGGTATAATAGATCCGATTTGATAACGCTGTTTAACCTGTTATCTTTTAATGAAGACCTAAATAAACCGAATGGTAAATTTGACTCAATCAAAAAATTCAAGGTTTTAATTGTGAAAACACGCTACCGTCATTTCAGAGAACCCCTCAATGGTTTAACGCACTTTGTTGGTATTATATTAGCTATTATCGGAACCATCATCTTGATATTGCAATCGACTTCTCCGATCAAACCACTGCACATCACTACTTTTTCAATATTCAGTGCAGGGCTGGTACTACTATATACTGCCAGTACTTGTTATCACTGGCTGGATCTTTCAGAAGAATGGCTCATTCAGTTGCAACGGGTTGATCATATGTTAATTTTTGTATTGATTGCGGCAAGCTATACACCCGTTTGTCTCATTGCTCTGAAAGGAGCCTGGGGATGGAGTATCTTTGGAGTTATCTGGGGGATAACTGTTTTTGGTATTGTGACCAAAGTATTCTGGTTAAATGCTCCCCGTTGGTTTTCCACCTTACTCTACCTTGCTGCTGGATGGGTAGTAATTATAGCTATCTGGCCCTTAACGCAAAATATGACCATAACGGCTTTAAGCTGGTTGGTCATGGGAGGTCTATTCTATACTATCGGAGCTGTTATATACGCATTCAGAAAGCCGAATCCCATTTCAGACTTTTTTGGTTATCATGAAATCTTTCATTTATTTATCCTGGCTGGCAGTATTTCGCATTGGGTAATGATGTCCCGACATATTGCTATCATGTAATTCAGAAGCTTTTCCCCCACCATGCTGGTTTACCCTTTTTATTATCAAATCATGATATGAAAATCATTAACAAAGAAGTACTTTAAAACAATTCAAATTTTTTAGGTAAATATAAGCGTTCTATGTCTTCAATTTAAGGGAGGGATCTGTCATCTCTTCGGATTCTCTACAATAAATTATCCAACAATCAACATCTTGTTCTTTTAAAACCTGAAACGTTTGTTCTATTTTAGATCTAATCATGGTCAAATAACTCTAAAAAATCATTTATTAGGGATTTCAGCAATGCACTCAATTTCAACCAGGGCATCCAGTGGGTTTTGTTTGACACTTATTGTGGTTCGAGCCGGTTTATGATCCCCAAAAACGGCCGCATAAATCTGATTCATCCCTTGAAAATCATCCATGGACTTTAAGTAAACTGTTGTTTTAACAATATTTTGAAGAGATAACCCCAGACCTTTCAGAACGATTTGAATATTGTTAAACACCTGATGCGTTTGGTCTTCAATATTGTTACCAACTAATTTCATCGTTTCAGGGTTTAACGGCGTCTGACCTGAGCAAAAATATAGATTCCCGGATTTAACGGCGTGGCAATAAGGGCCAATGGCATCGGGTGCTCCTTCGATAAAATTAATTTCCATACTTTCTCCATTTTAGATTTAAAAATGCATTTTTAATTGATTAAAAGCAAATTCCAGGTCTGCTTTTACATCTTCTGCCTCGTCCATACCGATATATAAACGATAGATATTACGATCTCTATATGGTGAGTTGTGATTCCTACTATAATGTCCCACAGTCACAAGGCTTCTAAATCCGCCCCAGCTAAAGCCAATACCGAAAAGTGTTAGGCTGTTTACAAAAACCGCAATCTGATCTTTAGTTAACTCTTTTTTCAAAGTAAATCCAAACAAACCAGTAGAACCTTTGAAGTCCCTTTTCCATAAATCATGTTGAGGATGATCAGGCAAAGCCGGATGCAATACCTGATCAATTATATCTAAGTTTCCAAGCCATCTGGCAATCTCTAAGGCTGCCTGTTCATGGTGTTTAAGGCGCACGGGAAGCGTTCTTAAACCCCTGAGAGAAAGATAACAATCATTTTGTGATGTATTAAGCTCAGCAATCCTGCAGTACCGGAAAAAAGGTTGGGCAAATTTCTCATTAGTGGTAACTGTCCCCATTAATACATCAGAATGACCGGAAATGTATTTAGTAACAGAATGAATGGAGACATCTACACCTAATTCGAATGGCTTTAAATATAAAGGTGTTGCCCAGGTATTATCCAAAACTGTAATAATCTCTTTCTCCTGAGCAATTTTTGTAACCGCAGGAATATCCTGTATTTCAAAAGTGTTTGACCCTGGGCTTTCCAAAAAAATCAGACGTGTATTGAGTTTAATGAACTCTGTAATCGATTCGCCAACATCTGATGGAATAAAATCAGTTTGAACACCAAATTTTGGAAGTATTTGGGTGCAATAATCTCTGGTTGGCCCATAAATATTATCACAAACCAGGATATGATCTCCGCTTTGGGTATAGGCTAAAAGAACCGTTACAATCGCATTAATTCCACTTGGTAGAGCCTGTGTCCGATACCCACCCTCAATTTCAGTCATTGCAGATTCAAAAAAAAATTGCGTAGGAGTACCCTCCGTTCCATAATAGATCCCTTTATATTTTCCCTGACTGGCCTGAAATAAAGCTTCATAATCCTTGAAAAGAACAGTTGACCCACTTTGAACAGGTGGGTTGATCATTTTAAATCCTTTTACTTTCTCCAGGTTAAGATGTCCGGCATTCGAATAAAAAGTTCCCGCTTTTTTCATAGTCAGTTTCCTATTGGTAAATTGCTCTTAATTGGTAATAATCCTGATATATTTTTACTGATTCGAATTTATACAGATATTTCACTCTTGTAAATAGCAACACTTTTAATGGCTTCCCGGTCATCTATTACGGCAACTATCGTGTGGTATTTTCCATTCAAAACAGCAAACTTCATTCCTATTCCACGCTTTCCATATCCTCTAATGCTATTTCTATGGCAAGTTCAGATGATCCGTGTGCCGATACTGATCTCTTTGGGTGCCAGCCCAGATTACTTAAATTGTATCTTAAAATGTCGAGAGAGTTGTTTCGAGCGACAAGATTGTTTATGAGAGAAATAGGTCGTCATTTGGGGCAACTCAAAAACGGCGCTAGTGGCATTGTAACTGAAGGTGATGGTACGACGATTCATTATTCAAAAATCTCTGCCCGGCAGTGGGATGTCCTGGCAATTACACCCGACGGGGCATTTTTTGATGTGAGCATCAACTTGGGATCAGCCCCAGACAGCATATCCAAATCCTTTTTGTACCACCGGGCCAAACAATGTAACCTGGGGGAGTGATTGTACAGGTATCGACAGTTCAATTGCGGCTGAAGCCTTTGGTCCTGCCAGTAATTGGACAGTCCCGTCAGTTTTTTACCAACAGGCGATAACATTAAGGAACAACCTGAACTGATCATCATAGATCAATCAGACCAGAAACCACGAATCGTATATCCGTTAAAAGTCAGGCATAAAAAGGCGCTAGGTTAAAAAACGCCTTTTTATTTGAATAATTTAATCGCAGGGGTTTAGGTGAAAAGTAACTTCTTCTAATTAAAAAGTTCGATTTTTTTGATGAAAGCCTTTGAATGTCTGCCGTTCTTCTTTTTGGTATCCTGGGCGTCGACTTCAATAGTCAATCCGGTAACCGGTGGCATATCCATTTTAAACAGCTCCTTGAATTTATCCGCTAGCATCACTTCTGTTATAAAGGTTTTATCCAGAGAACCATCACAGGGTTCACATAAATAACGACCACCTTTTTGCCAATAATTACCATAGTAGACCTGACCGGCTTTTTCCTTTTTACCTAGGAACAAAGCGATGTAGTAAGGAAGGTTTGGAACAAAGCTACTACCGCTTTCTACTTTATCATCACCAAAAAAGATCATTAAAGAAATCGGTTCGCGTGTATTCCTTTTTTTGGATTTTGGACCTTCCCAGTTAGCCCCGTTAGAATATTGATTAACTCCCCATTCTAACCGTACCTTTTTAATATTCTTTAATCCTTTGCCTTTTGGGAACTGGAAGGCAATTACACCCAGATCATCATCATCCGGTTCAATAATCAAAGACCCATTCTCAAATCTGGGTTGCATATCGTCCATATCTTCTTTAAATTCCCAGCCTATTTTTTTAAACCACTTTTCCACGTCACCGGAAGCGCTTGAAAAATCAACTTTATACGGAACACCGGCATATAGATTTACACAAAGAAACAACGTTAAAACAATCATCAAACTTAATTTATAAAATGGTCGGTGAATCATGGCTACCCCTTTAAATTTTGATTAATAAAAAAAACATAACTGCAATTTGTAGCTTTTTGGAATCTTAACATGTTCTGATCCAGTCAAAATCACAATAATGAAGCAAAAAATATTTTAGAAAACGACTACAAAAAATTAGGAAACCTGCATCAATTAAAAATTTGTAATTTTCAGTTTAAATTACTTCGCAACAATTTGCCAAGACTTTTTATCAGGTGGATAAATTGCCTGGGAAACTTAAATTAAAAATAGTAATCCAAAGTAAACATATTCATTGAGCCTTTCCACTCGGTCTCACCTCTGGTTGTATTTGCTCCGGAAATGATGGTCCATTGGTATGAGCCTGTAAAAATAACCATCGCATAGTTAATTCCAAAGGAACGATATTTATAACCCAAAGACAATGATTGAATTGTACCTGTTCCGGGAACGATTTCCATTCCACTCGGTTTATCAGGCCAGTAGGCTGTGGTAATTCCTGTTCCCCAGCCGATACCCCAGCTGATTTGATCGATGATCAGTCCTTTTACTTGTGCTTCAAAAAACAGATGTTGCCTTTCAGCACCGGAACTTTTAAGTTTCTGTGCCAGGTAATAGGTACCACCTCCCCAACCTGTGTCAAACATATATTCTGTAGACCAACCAAGATAGAGGCCTAAAGGAGAACCATCAGTAGTTTGGGAATTTCCACTATTATCAGTTATATCTATTTGAGTTGGAATACCAAAATCGATCTTCGACCAATCTTCTTCCGGTTCTTCTTTTTCCGGTTGTTTTTCTTTTTCCGGTTCCTGGGTTTTGGATGCTTCTTTTTCAACTTCTGCCGGTTTAGCCTGTTCCTCCTGATTTACTTTTTCATCATTTGCTACAATTATTTCTTCTTCGATATCCTGGAAAACATCCGCATCCTCTTCAATTCCTATTGTTGATACCTCAGTCCCGGATAAGGCAACCTTTTTTGAAAGCTCAATATTTTTTAATCTGTTTTCAAATACCGGTCGAAATGCTGACCCCGGGAATAGTTTAATAAAAAGATGAAGTGCTTTCGGATCAAATGAATGTTCTAATAATCGGCTCATTGCCATATCATCATCAGCTGTTAAAGTATGATCTAATTTGACATCAAGATCGTATTTTTCCAGTTCAGCATACTTTTGACGCTCAGAATAGCTCTTTTGACTCATCTCCAGTTTAAATAAACGCTTTTTGAACTCAGACTGAAACGGGCTTTCTGGAAACAGTTTAAGGCAAAGGCGAAGTTCATCTATTGAATATGAGTTTCGAACCAATTGACTCATAACAATTTCATCTTCAATGGTTAAAATAGGTAGTGCATAAAGAACGTGGGTAAAAAAGGCCACTATCACTATAAACCAAACAATTGTATTACGGTAACTAGTCATTCATTGCCCAGCATCATAACTGATAAAATAAACGCGGATAAAAATAAGGCTATTCTCACATTTTTTGAAAAGAAAGGCAAAAGCAAGGATGATTTGATTTAAATTAATATTTTTCGCCTCCAATTTTGACATGTAATAATTGTTTATAGTAGAAAATATTACGATGAAGGTAACAAACCAATCAATAATGGATTATTAGTCTTTCGGAGCCTGGGGATGAAAAGCGTTGCAGTCTATAATAATAAAGGGGGTGTTGGAAAATCAACAATTTCTCTGTTTTTAGCAGATTTTTTTGCCACCATGAAACTAGCAGGAAAGCTTTCCCGAATTTTAGTTATTGATCTGGATGCGCAAAATTCCAGCTCAAATGCCTTATTAGGCATAAAAACCGTTTCTGAAGCCAGATTGAACAAACAGACGATTTCTCACCTATTATTTAAACTGGCCTTAAAAGAAAAAACAGACCCGGATCCATTCTTAATTAAACGATTAAAGAACACTACACCCAATAGAAAAAAACCATTATGTGAGTTATCGGTCATGATGACTGATCGAATGAACTCCCTCTCCTTTGAAAAAAAATGTACCAAAACAGGATTAAAAGTCTTGAGTAAGAAATTGAAATCATTGCTTAATGAAAAATTTGATTTTATATTTATTGATCTCCCTGCCAATATTGATGAACGAAATAAGTTATCTCAACTGGGGTTGATGCTTTCAGATTATATCCTGATCCCGACAGAACCTTCCCGAATAGCCATTAATTCTCTACCGGACACATTGAAAAATATTCAAAGCATTAGTCAACTCAGTCAGAAAAATTTTCAAGAACCGGGTCTTATTGGTTTATTACTTAATAAAACAGACAAGAGAACGAAACAATATAAACTCCACAATAAAGATCTATCAGAGTTTGCAGCATCGAATGAAATTTCAATTTTTAAAAATTTTCTGCCACACTCTTCAACACTTTGTTCTGCCTCAGATGACAGTATTTCTTTTGGATCATTGAAAGATCGATACGACAACAATTATGAACATGTAAGAAAAGTGTCTATGGAATTAGCCGGTAAAATTGGATTCCAGGTGTCTAAAAAATAAAATAATATTGACAGGTTTGCTTAACCATCATCAAAAAACATATGTTTCTGATCTGTCAAATTGAGGATTAAATTTTGAGTCTATAATCTACTAACTTAATAACCCTAAATAATTTTAACCCATGGAAATTCGCAAAATACAAGATGGTGATTTTGACCAGGTATGGGAAATCATTCATAAAGAAGTGGCATCAGAAGAGACATACTGTTTTGAATCTAATATGATGAGAGATGAAGCCCATAAAATTTGGGTGACAGATTCACAAATGACGTATGTTGCTATAAACGCTGATCTTATTATAGGAACTTACTTCTTAAAAGCGAATTCTGCTGGTCCGGGTAGCCATGTTTGTAATTGTGGTTACATGGTTTCTGAAGATTCAAGGGGGCAGGGAATTGCAACCCAATTATGTATCCATTCCCAACATGAAGCTTTGAATTTAGGATATGAAGCCATGATTTTCAGATCAGTGGTTTCAACCAATAAACCAGCGGTTTATTTATGGCGAAAGTTGGGTTTTGATGTAGTGGGTGTCATTCCGAGAGCCTTCAAACACAAACAATTAGGTTATGTGGATATATATATTATGTACAAATGGTTGGATGAATAAACTGGATTAAAACCTTAATAATGATTCCGCTCTGAAATCATTTAGCAA
>Ga0257125_1000791_pt1 | contig 37523 bp, 10 predicted proteins | sample SI106_200metaG_FD_190183 | JGI IMG/M metagenome (GOLD analysis project Ga0257125, IMG submission 190183) | Marine microbial communities from Saanich Inlet, British Columbia, Canada - SI106_200 | ecosystem: Environmental > Aquatic > Marine > Inlet | place: Canada: British Columbia | collected... | reverse complement strand
GGCAATCCTGGATACAATCGTTTTCTGTATCTTCATCACAGACGCCGCAATTATCTTCTAAATTTGGTCCATCACAAACATTAGCACAATCGTATTCAGCTGAACCACCCCATTCACCAAGGCAATCTTCTACACAATCATTCTCGGTATCATCATCACAGACATCACAATTATCAACATAATTTGGCCCATCACAAACATTAGCACAATCGAATTCAGCAGTTCCACCCCATTCACCAAGGCAATCCTGGATACAATCGTTTTCTGTATCTTCATCACAGACGCCGCAATTATCTTCTAAATTTGGTCCATCACAAACATTAGCACAATCGTATTCAGCTGAACCACCCCATTCACCAAGGCAATCCTGGATACAATCGTTTTCTGTATCTTCATCACAGACGCCGCAATTATCTTCTAAATTTGGTCCATCACAAACATTAGCACAATCGTATTCAGCAGAACCACCCCATTCACCAAGGCAATCCTGAATACAATCGTTCTCTGTATCTTCATCACAGACGCCGCAATTATCTTCTAAATTTGGTCCATCACAAACATTAGCACAATCGTATTCAGCTTGACCACCCCATTCACCAAGGCAATCTTGAACACAATCATTGTTTGGATCATCGTCACAAACATCACATTCGTCAACTAGTGACAGTCCACCCTGAACACCTGCACAATCATTGGTTGTGGCACAGTCTTCATTGGAATGACCACTTTCGGAGCCATCTAATTCAGAAGTAACAGTGTAGCAATGTGATTCATTATAACCCAGACTGGTATTTGAATGGGATGTACTTGATATATCCATGGCTATTAAGATGCCATCACGATAAACATTATAGGTATAGGTTTCTTCAACTTCAAAATTGACATTCATTTCAAATGGGGTCATAGAATTGCCAACAGTCATATTGGCTTCAAACTGGAGAGTTTCGTTTACATCGTAAACCATATCAGCAGCGGCATTATAATATTTAAAAGTGAGTGTTTCACCGGATAGTTGATTACTGTACGCTAAAATCTGGAATACATATTCACTGGTCACTGGGAAGAATAAACCTGAGGCAACCCCCCTGATTTCTTCGCCAACAAATGCGGCGATCATGTCATCTTCTGAACCGGTTAAAGTACCGTTTACCGTTATGGAGGCAGTAACACTGCCGCTGTTTTCAAAATCAAATTGGTTAACTGACCAATCAGGGGCTCCCCTTGAACCACCAGAAGGTGAGTCCCAGGTTAGTGAGATTACATTATCTCCACCAGTAGCCACTAAATTCTGAGGCGCAGAGAAATCATCAGTAGTACCGCATTCTTCGTTAGAGTGAGGTGTTTCTTCACCATTATTATCAGCAGTTACAGTATAACACCATGTTTCATTATTACCAAGACCAGTATTTGTATAGGTGAAACCGGTTACATCCATGGCGATCATTGTTCCTTCACGATAGACATTAAATGTTGTGACATCCTCATCTTCAAAGGTGACATTCATGGTAAATGGAGTCATTGAATTGCCCACTGTCATGTTTGCTTCAAATGCTAATGGTTCTTCCACATCGTAGATCATATCGGCTGCTGAATCATAATATTTAAAGGTCATGGTTTCACCGGATAATTCATTGCTGTATATCAACAATTGAAAAACATATTGCTGTGTGACCGGGAAGAATAAACCTGAGGTAACACCACGGACTTCATCGCCAATAAAGGCGGCAAGCAGATCATCTTCAGAACCACCAAGAACACCATTTACGGAAACGGATGCAGTTACACTGCCGCTGTTTTCAAAATCAAACTGGTTTACAGACCAATCCGGAGCGGTTCTTGAACTATTGGGATCACCATATTCCCATAAGAGGCTAATTTGATTTGTTCCACCAGTTGCAGAAATAAGCACAGGAGCAGGATTGCCAAATGTTGTTGCACAATCTTCATTGGATTGATCATATTCTGTACCGTTAATCAAGGCGGTAACGGTATAACAATGATTTTCGTCATAACCAAGTCCATCATCAGTATAAGTGGTCAGAGTGATATCACCGGCAAGAAATGAACCGTCACGATAAACATTATAAACCAATGTATCTGTGTCTTCGACTGTAACATTCATTTCAAACGGGGTCATTGAGTTGCCAACCGTCATGTTGGCTTCAAAAGAAAGAGTTTCTGTCACATCATAAACCATATCTTCAGCGGAATTATAAAATTGGAATGTGAGTGACTCACCTGATAATTCATTACTGTATATCAAGAGCTGGAAAACATATTCACCAGTAACCGGGAAGAATAAACCTGAGGTAACACCACGGACTTCATCGCCAACAAACGCCGCAAGTAAATCAGAATCAGAACCAACGAGAGTTTCATTAATAGAAACAGATGCGGTTACACTGCCACTGTTTTCAAAATCAAATTGGTTTACAGACCAATCCGGTGCTGAACGGGTACCGTTCATTGCCGGTGGCAACCAATTGAGAATAATTTGACTATCACCGCCTGCAGCGACAAGATCCATAGGGGCGCAGTCATTATCAAAATTATCATCACAGATACCACAGTCATCTACATAACTGGATCCACCACAGACACCGGCACAATCATATTCAGCAGTTCCGCCCCACTCACCAAAACAATCTTGGACACAATCGTTCTCTGGGTCATCATCACACACAAGACATTCATCTTCATAATTGTCACCATCACAAACACCAGCACAATCAAATTCGGCTGTTCCTTCACAAATACCTGCACAATCATATTCAGCAGTTCCGCCCCATTCGCCATTACAGTCCTGGATACAGTCATTATCTGGGTCATCATCACAAACAAAACATTCATCTTCATAACTTGCACCATCACATATACCAGCACAATCTTCAACAGCATCACCACCGCATACACCGGCACAATCATCATACAACGGGTCAGTTACATCACCTGGGCACCATTCATTACAGCCAATGGGATCTATGCAGGACCCATCATCAATTGTAACATCTGGATCATAGTTACAGGCATTTATATCCATACAGCCTTCTAAAACAATATCAGCCGTAAGCAGATCTACAAATATCTGGGCAAGATTATGGAATTCAAGACCAGGTACAGCACCAGTGGCATCGGCATCATATACTAAATCTTCAGAAAAATCATAAATTTTGAATTGAGGTATTTCACCATCTAATAAGTATCCATCAGAATAATTAAAATTATCGTCACCCATGGCTAATACTAATGTATATGGTCCTTCCCATATTCCATTACCCACGCAAACATCATCTTTAAATACACCAATCCAGTCTTCGTTTTCTGCAAGGGTAATATCTTCAATTATTGCATCTGTGAAAAAATAAAATGCCTGAGCTGTTGATTGGTTAAATGCCCAATCTTCAGGTGGTTGAGTACCAAAATCACAACATTCATCACCACAATCAATTGTACATTCTTCACACCAGTTATTCGCATCAGGATCCATACAACCGGTACAATCCTCTTCAGTGGCATCACCACCGCATACACCAAAACAATCAAGTTCGGCATCACCGCCCCATTCACCGTTACAATCCTGAATACAGTCATTTCCAGTATCTTCATCACAGACTCCACATTCGTCCTCAGTATTAGGACCATTGCAGACATCGGCACAATCCATGGCTTCGTTGTTTCCACCACAATCACCACAATCATCAATAACAGAGGTTCCTTCGCATACACCAGCGCAATCTATTTCAGCAGAACCGCCCCATTCACCATTACAATCCTGAACACAATCGTTTCCTGTGTCTTCGTCACAAACACCACAATTATCTTCTAAATTTAGTCCTTCACAAATACCGGCACAATCTTCGACAGCATCGCCATCACATACACCAGCACAATCTAATTCTGCAGATCCATCACAGACACCGGCACAATCTTCGACAGCATCGCCATCACAAACACCAGCACAATCTAATTCTGCAGATCCATCACAAATACCGGCGCAATCTTCAACGGCATTACCACCGGGTACACCCAAACAATCGGTTGTTAAGTTCAGGTGGACTGGTTCTAAGGGTGAATTAAACATATTGGTAACAAATTCGATAGTATCATCTACTTCATAAACGACATCATCAAAGGCATCATAAAACTGGAATGTCATCATCTCACCAGAACTTTCATTGCTGAAAACTGTGAGTAAGAATAAAATTGTATTAGTCGGTGCGAAATACATACCGCTGGTTACACCACGGATTTCTCCATCAACAAAAACAGCTACTTTATCAAGAGTTTCTGAATTATATTGTGCATCATTTACATAAATTGCTGCCGTTATATTGCCGTTAAATTCAAAATCACTTGGGTTTGGTGCTGGCCAATCTGGTCCCACAAGCTCACCATTTAATATTATAGGATCATTTACAGATCCCTCAATCATATTAGCAGTAAATTCTACGGTTTCATCTAATGTATAAATAAGGCTGTTTTCACTATCAAAAAATTGGAAAGCAATCGTTTCATCTGATGATGCGTTGCTAAATACGGACAACATAAATACAGTATAACCACCAGGAGGATAATACAAACCACCGGTGACACCGCGAATTTCGCCATCGACAAAGGCGGCAAGCATATCATCTTCAGATCCAGAGTCACTACCATCAAGGAACACTCTGGCAATAACGGAACCATTAAATTCAAATTCAGATGGGTTTATTTCCCATAATTCATTGGAGCCGGCATATTCACAACTACCGTCATCTACTATTGCAGTTGGATCAAAATTCATTGCTGTAGGATCTGTACAACCTGAACAAGTTTCATTGTCATTTAGAGGATCATTATCACAGACTCCACATTGGTCAAGATACGAATCACCACCAAGTACACCATTACAATCTTCTACTTCTCCGCCACCGCCGGTATGAAATTCGACTGGGTTATTTGGGTCACCAATAAACATATTGGCAGTAAATACGGTGGTTTCAACTATTGAATAGGTAAGATCATCAGAGAATTGGTAAAATTCAAAATCGACAGTCTCACCAGATGCATCATTACTATAAATGGTTATGAGGAAAAGATAATAATCGCCGGGAGGATAATATAAACCAGTGGTAACACCCCTTACCTGGCCATTGACAAATGCGGCCAATTGATCATCTTCTGATCCAACGGCATTGCCATCAATTATTACTTGCGCTGTTAATGATCCGTTAAATTCAAAATCAGCAGGATTCACTTGCCATTCAGTACCTTCAGGATAAACACAGCTACCATCGTCGATTGTCGCATCCGGGTCATAATTCAACGCATCCGGATCAATACAGCCTGAACAGCTTTCATTGTCATTTGATGGATCGTTGTCACAGACACCACAGCCATCTAGATAGGCATCACCACCAGGAACATCATTGCAGTCCACACTTACATTTGAGAATTCGAAGGGATTGAAAGGGTCCCCAAGTAACATATTTGAGGCGAAGTCAACGGTTTCACCTAATTCATATATTGTGTCTGTAGCAAGATTGTAATATCTAAAAGTAAGGGTTTCACCGGATGAATAATCACTGTAAACAGTAAGGAAAAAAGCAAAATATCCTCCAGGAGGAAAATCTATGCCGTTGGTAACACCACGGACTTCATCTCCAAAAAATGCTGCGAGAATATCGTCTTCAGAACCAACCAGTTCACCATCAAGGTTAACGGTGGCAGTGATTGAACCGTTGTTCTCAAATTGAGCCGGGTTCACACTCCAGTCAGGTATATTATCCTGCGCAAAAGCGAATGCATTGATAATAAATATAAATGAAAATATACCTAAGGCTTTAATAATCTTCATCGTAACGATCCTTACTTACTTAGCGTGTTAATTAGTGGTCTGCTATCCGGATTTCAAACAGCATAATTTTTATTAGAAAATAAAACCTGAATTTATATCAGAACACAACGCAGATATCAGGTCATAAATAATAATAATAAAAAACAATAATTAGAATATTTCTAATTCTGAAGGTTTTCTTAACCTTGCATTTAATGATTGCAATGCCGCCCTATGATTTACAAGGCGGCAAATTTTTTACTCAGAGAATGTGGCGAAACGAATTTGATTTTTGTCAAATGCGTTTCGCCACAATTAGTATTTTCAGCTGACTATATTATAGTCAGGTTTGGTATTCCCGCCTTTATTTTACAAGCATTAATTTCTGAATACCGAGGTAAGAACCTGCTTCCATACGGACAAGATATAATCCACTTGGCATATTGCCAGCATTCCAGGTAATTGAGTATTTACCTGCAGACATATCTGTATCTACGAGCACTTCAACTATTCTACCAGTAATATCATAAACAGTTATATTCACAGCACCATTTCCCACTACAGAATAATCAAGTGATGTTACTGGATTGAATGGATTTGGATAAGCGCTACCAAGCTCATAAGCTGTTGGCACAGGTCCTACATTCCAATCATAACCGTCTGATAAGAGCAGATTGTTCATCATATTAGCGGTAAACGATGAAGTTGTCTCGAATCCATAAAGCGTATTTGTTGCATCATGATAGTATCTAAAGCTGATTGCATCCACTTCCTCATTACTGAAGACCATCATTGGGAACTCATACTGCTCAGTGAGTGGGTTGAATAATCCACTATTGATACCGCGTACTTCGTCACCAACAAATACAGCAAGATAATCATTTTCAGATCCGGATATAAATCCATCCAGTTCAACTGTTGCAGTTATAGAACCGTTGAATTCATAATCGTGATGATCAATTGACCAGTCCACATCATTTCTGATGAGTTCGGTGATTGGTTCAAATACATCTCTTTCACTGACAGCAACTTCGTCACAGACTGGATAGGTAAGTGTACCATCTGCTAACAGATGCATCATATACCCTTCAAGTGGATTCATTGTTGATAATGTACCAAACCAGCCAAAGCCGTCAACATAGGAGGCGAATGAAGATTGATTCTTAACAAAATCAGCATCACCTTCAATTGTCATCAGAGCATCATCGATAGCTTGACTGCAGTCTGGGATATATCCTACCCAGTTCCAACCAGCACCTAGATCTATTGGTGTGTCAGCTGGATCTGCAAGAACACCTGTAAAGGTTAGAGTTGCATCTTCTAGCATATGAACCATATAGAAACTCGTATTTGTGATAGTTGTTAATGTACCAAACCAGCCAAATCCATCTACATAAGAAGCAAACGAAGATTGACTCTTGATGAAATCGGCACTGCCAAGAACAGTTGCAAGTACAGCATCAAGACTCATATCACCATCCTCAGGCATAACATTGATTGAGAACCAATTCCAACCTGTTGAAAGATCAATATCAATCGTAACCACTGGATCTGTGCCCTCATCAATATCTTCGCAATATCCACCAAAGTAAATCGGATTATTGTTAAGGCCATAGAATTGTGCATTTATAATGCATGCTGGTGTTACTTCACTAACTGGTTCGTATACAACAGATAGTAACAATCCTTCACCGGCAGGTAAAGTTTGACCAAATGGTGAATATGCTGTAACTTCATTTTCATTTTTAATAATTGTGAAAACAGAGCTTGTAAATGAGATAACATCAATACCGGTTACTGCAAAGAAGAAACCGCTAATATCAGTATTACTGGTATACATTATATCAAATGTACCATTATCATAGTCTTCATTGACGTATTCAAGAGCAATGTCACCATATACTGAGGCATCACAAACATCACCACCAGTATAGTCGTCATCATCACCACCGGGCACACCGTCACCATCATAATCGGATTGGTCATCATTGAATACTACTGGGCAATTATCAATATTACCACAGACACCATCACCATCTATATCATTGTCGGCATCAAATTCACAGTCATCACAGGCATCACCCAAGAGGTCACCATCACTATTCAGCTGATCCGTATTGGCAACCTCAGGACAGTTATCCTCATTGCCACATACACCATCCAAATCAATATCATTCAATATATCACCAGGACAAGGATCACAAACATCACCAAATTCATCTCCATCACCATTTTCCTGACCAGGATTGAAATCATCTTCGTCTGGGCAGTTATCAACATCACCACAGACACCATCTTCATCGATATCATTAAGTGGATCTAAAGGACATTCATCACAGGCATCGTATAAGAGATCACCATCATTATCAACGATATCACAATTACCAGTCATTGTAGGATCGCCAGTGGTAACAAATGGCGAATGTACAGAAGAACCGCCAACAGAACCAGCAACAATAACATCGCTTAGACTAATTTCACGATCATAACCCACTACAAATGTAATGGTAGCAAGTGTGCCGCTACCGATAGGATAGTTACCACCTGAAACTGAGAATCCAACTACCCCGCCGTTGGCCGGGTTAACGCTTACTGCGAAATCTGGATTATCTGTCGTCGCGCCAATGAGTGTTACACCTGAAACGACAAACTGATAAGCATAAAGATCAACATCGGCATCATAGGTGATATCGAATGATCCGGTTATGCCGTCCACATCACCAAAGGCAACCGTGACTTCACCATCAGGTGTAGGATCACAGGCATCTGGAGTACCATCACCATCCCAATCATCAAAACTATCACCACCACAGACATCACAACCATCTAAGACAGCATCACCATTATGAACGCCAAAGCAATCAATTGGCGGTTCGAAGACATCGATACAATCACCATCCCATACCTGGATACCAAGGGAGCCGAGGGCTGAGAAAACAGAACCGGTCTGACAGGTATTTACATCACCTGAATCATAACGGTATGTGATAGTGCAGAGTGTGCCTGCACCAGAATCGTAAGAAGCACCAGAGAGTGAGAATCCAACAACATTTCCATTTGCCGGGTTGACACTGACAGTGAAATCAGGATTATCCGTAGAAGCACTTTCAATGGTAACATCACTGATATTAAACTGGAATCCATAGACAGCTACCTGGCTGTCATAGAGCACATCGAATGTGCCATAATCACCAACCATAGTATCATCTACATCACCATATGTTAATGTGAGTTCACCCCATGGGTATTCATCACATTCATCAGATATTTCATCACCATCAAAGTCTGTATAACTGGTACCGTCACAGACACCACAGTCATCAAATTCCTTTCCACTATTGTGCACATCGTCGCAACCAATTATTGGTTCAACAAACTCATTACAGTCACCATCCCATGCTTGGATTGGATTTGAACCCAATGCAGAGAATACTGATCCGGTAATACAGCTATTTACATCACCTGAATCATAACGATAGGTGATTGTGCAAAGTGTGCCAATATCGGAAGGATAATTATCACCACCAAGTGAGAAACCAACAACATTGCCATTGACAGGATTGACACTTACGGTAAATCCGGAATTATCAGTATCCGCACTTTCAATAGTGACACCACTGATATTAAACTGGAAGCCATAGATAGCTACCTGGCTATCATAGAGCACATCAAATGTACCATAATCACCAACCATAGTATCATCATTGTCACCGTAAGTAACGGTTACTTCACCCCATGGGTAATCATCACAATCATCAGAAAAGCCATCCGAATCAAAATCAGTATAACTACCACCGAAACAGACACCGCAATCATCAATGTCAGGACCGCTAAATTCGTCTTCACATGCATCATCAAATTCATCTGTACTTCCATTACATAGGTTTGGTTCATCGATACCTGATGTACCACCATAACAAACGCCACAAGCATCTGTAGCTGCAGTACCACCGGGTACGTCCATACAGTCAGCTGGAGGAGGGTCAAATGTGACAGAGATATCACAACCATTGGTATTATCAAAATCCATATCACAAACATTTAACGCCATGGCGGCTTCATCAGAGAAGTCCCCTGGTATAATATTTATTGTAATTTCTGATGACGGGGCAACATAATTGCCAAGTGTGAGACTAACCAATAACTGATTTTCTCCTGGATCTATTGATGCGCCACCAAAGTCAAAACCGAGGACGGTTCCATTGCCATAACTGGCAGAAAGTAAACCATCGATGTCAATCACATCAGCAATTTCAGGATCAAGACCAAGATCAAACTGGTAACCATATACCGGCCATAAGTTTGTCATATATACATTTACAGTTGATGTTGGGCTACCATCATCGTTCATAGCTTCTACTGATAGTCCAACAAGGACAAATGGCAATGTGGTAGCGCAGACAGTTTCAGAAGCAGCACCTTCATAATCACCATCATCTTCATCAAATAAATTATCTGATGTATATACACTGTTAATGGTATAGCAGTATTCGGTATCCCAATTGAGGCCAAATCCGGCATCACCATCGACATATTCAGTACCATCAAGACTGGTAACCATTTCGCCGTCTCTATAGATATTATAATAGGTGGCAAGTTCATTTGCTGTCCAAGCGAGGGCAACATCATTTCTGCCGCCTTCAGCAGTTACATCAGTTGGTGGAGCACAATATTCACCATCATTGAGAGGATTGTCATCACATATTCCGCAGTCATCAATGTAGCTTAAACCATTCCAGGCACCGGCACAATCCTGTGGAGGATTGACTATTTCAATTGGGTCACCGGTATGAACAAGTGGTATGCATACGGGTGGATTACCAGAAGCAATTGTCACATTGCTCATACCAATATCACCTTCATAACCATAATCATAGAATAATCTGACTAAATGAGCATTATCCTCTGTTGCTGGGAATACCTCAATAAATGGCGAGTACATATTTACAAAACCAGGAGCCTGTGTATTCACAATAAATCCTTCATGATCCGTTTCTCCGCCAATCATATCATTGGCAATACCGGATACTGAGAAGAAAGCATTATAGATATCAACTTGACTACTATAGGTAATTTCTACAACCCCGTAATCCATACCGTCATTATCATAAGAATCAAAATTGACCCATATTTCACCACATAGCGTATCATCACAGACATCACCTTCACCATCACCATCAAAATCATCCTGATCTGGGTTGTATGTGAGGGGACAATTATCTTCTGGGACACATACACCATCTCCATCAATATCATTGTCAGCGTCAAATGGGCATTCATCACAGACATCACCATCAAGATCACCATCAGAATCTAATTGATCATCATTAGCATCATCGACACAGTTATCACAAACATCACCATACATATCGTCATCGGCATTTGCCTGGTCATCATTAAAGACGTCAGAACAGTTATCGCAGACATCACCCCAGAGGTCGCCATCCGTATCAAGTTCATCACATAATCCTGTATTCACACAGTCTCCTGTTGTTAATTCAGGTGCATGACCTGCAGAACCGGCAAGTAAACCATCTGTGATGCACATTTCTCTGTCCATGCCTACTTCAAATGTAACTGTAGCCATAGTGCCAGATCCAGGGGCGTACGATCCACCGGATAATGAGAAGCCTATTACAGCACCATTATCAGGATTCACACTTACCACGAAATCAGGATTAGTTGTGGAAGCATCAATAAGTGTTACATCAGCAACCACAAATTGGAAACCATAGATAAATACATCACTTGAGTATTCAATATCGAAGGTTCCAGCGATTCCATCAACTAGACCAAAGTCAATGGTGGCTTCGCCATCAGGAGTTGCATCGCAGACATCACCTTCAGAATCGAGATCAAAATTTTCTTGATTACTGTTTGAGTCAACAGGACAATTATCCACGTCACCACAGACTCCATCTTCATCGATATCATTATCGGCGTCAAGTGGGCAATCATCACAGAAATCTGGCAGTGCATCACCATCAGCATTAACATTGTCATCGCCGCCTTCACAAATATCCACATCACCACAAACACCATCGTCATCGGCGTCGTTAAATTCATCAAATGGGCATTCATCACAAGCATCACCTTGAGTATCTCCATCAGTATCTAATTGATCATCATTGGCGTCATCTACACAATTATCACAACCATCACCCCAGAGGTCACCATCTGCATCTCCCAGACTACAGAGACCAGTACTTATATCATCACCGGCAAATACACAGAGTTCCTGTAAATCAGGGTTTTCAAAATTACTTGGGCCGGATACCAGAGTTGTATTAAAGCTTACATCACGCTGCATGCCAACGATAAACTGGACAGTAATAAGCGTTCCCAGACCCTCCGGAATACCGGTTTCGCCAAGAATAAATCCGACGATACCACCGTCAGGATTTGTGCTTACAATGAGATCTGGCCAGTCACTAGTTGCGTTAACAAGTTCTACACCATCTAAATCCAACTGGAAGCCAAATATGAGTGCATCACTATTATAAGTTATATCAAAATATCCATCGAAACCGTCCATATTATCAAATGCAAGATCTGTTTCACCACCGGCACAGGCATCACAAACGTCACCTTCACCATCGCCATCATAATCAAGCTGATCGGTATTGGCATCATCGACACAATTATCAACGTCGCCACATATAGTGTCGCCATCAATATCATTGTCAAAATCATTTGGACATTCGTCAGAACAGTTTCCAACCATTCCTTCAGGCGCATCAAATCCTGGAGTACCATCAGGACAGAAGTTGGCATTTCCACCAAAACCAAGACCGTCTAAATCGGTATCTTCACAATATTCCATAACACCAGGTCCGTCACACACACCACAGGCATCATCGACCAGTTCACCATTATAGGTGCCGGCACAATCTGCAGCTGGTTCGGTAAAGTCACCACAGTCACCAATTATTATATCAGGAACTGCACGTGAGGTAACAGAAAAGATTACAGCGCTGAAACAGGCAGTAATAACTTCAGCAGGATCTTCTGTATCTAAGAAAGTTCCACTAAAGTCATATTCAAGTGTAGCAAGTATTGCTCCATCTTCGTTGAACGGTAGAATACCGGCAACACCAGAGACGTGACCTGTTTCACCATCAACGGATAAATTCAAATCACTTGATCCAACACCTGTGAGAGAAATGCCATCTACATCAAATGAGAAATAAGTAATAGGTACATTACTTGTATACATAATATCTACAGTACCAAGGTTTGGATCTGTATCAGATGTATTTACGCCGAAGTCGATCTGTACATAACCACGGCCTGTTTCATCACAAACATCACCAATTCCATCGGCATCATAATCAGCCTGGTCTGGATTTGAATCGGTTGGACAGTTATCACTATCATTTAGGAAACCATCACCATCAATATCATCATCACAGGCATCACCAATAAGATCGGTATCTTGATCTTCCTGACCGCTGTTTGAATCTTCCGGACAATTATCATCAACATTGAGAGCACCATCACCATCCACATCATCATCACAGACATCACCAATAAGGTCGGTATCCATATCGGCCTGATCATCGTTAAAAGTATCAGGGCAGTTATCAACATCGGCACAGAATCCATCTATGTCTGCATCATTAAATTCATCAGCAGGGCAAGGATCACAACTATCACCCCATTCATCAAGGTCTCCATCGACTGTATCACAGAGACCGGTGCTTACTACATCATCAGCAAATGTTTCAATGCTCTGATGGCCTACTATACCGGATACAATACCAGCAGAAAGTGTAATGTCTCTTACCTCAGCAACTTCAAAAGTAACCGTGGCAAGAACACCAGTACCTGCATCGTATAAACCACCTGAGAATGAAACACCAACAACCTGGCCATTGGCCGGATTGACAGTTACAGTAAAATCAGGATTGGTTGTGGATGCATCCATAAGAGTTACACCGGTTGCGACAAACTGGAAACCTGCAAGGTCAATAGTATTATTATGGATGTCAGTATCATAGGTAATATCAAATGTACCAGCGATACCATCAACATCACCAAACTCAAGAGTAACCTGTCCATCAGGAGCAGCATCACAGACATCACCTTCAGTGTCTACATCAAAATCGGCTTGATCATCATTGGCATCATCAACACAATTGTCACAGACATCACCCCAGAGATCATCATCAACATTTGATTGATCGGTATTGGCATCATCTACACAATTATCACAGACATCACCAACATCATCAGTATCGGCATCAGCCTGGTCATCATTGACGTCATCGGCACAGTTATCACAGACATCACCCCAAAGATCATCATCAACATTGGACTGATCGGTATTGGCATCATCTACACAGTTATCACAGGCATCACCGATAGTATCGTTGTCGCCATCCAACTGCAGATGATCAAATCCTAATTGAGGATTAAAAACATCAGGACAATTATCAACATCACCGCAGAAACCATCTTCATCAATATCATTGTCAAAATCATTTGGACATTCATCGTTATTATTATCAACCCAGCCTGGAGGGACATTGTCACCTGGTGTGTCTTCTGCACAGTATTCTTCACTTACACCTGCTCCAAGTAAATCTCCATCAGTGTCTTCCCAGAATGGACTTGTACCGGATCCAGCACAAACGCCGCAAACATCTTCAACTGCACCGCCATTTGGTATACCAAAACAGTCATATGGTGGCTGGTTAACAGTGAGACAGTCACCAGTTGAGAAATCAGGTTCACTTCCGAGAGCACCTAAAACATCACTGATATTTATGCAGGCATCGACGCCATCGGTATAATCATAGGCAAATTCGAGAGTTACTAATGTTCCAACACCACCCTGTAGTAAACCACCTGAAGGTGTAAAGAATGTTGCTGTATTATTGTCAACATCGATGATGACAGAATCATTTGGTATATCAGTAGATCCACCAATAAGACTTAATCCATCAACACTAAATAGCACTGAGTTAATTGCCACGTCACTGCTATAGTTAATCTGAACAGTGGCATATTCTGTGCCTGAAATATCCAGATCACCAAATGAGAAGAAAACACCACCATTACAGGAGCTGTCAGAATTATCGGTAGTCCAACCTGCAGGTGCATCAGCAGCACAAACATTCATGCTTTCTGATGGACAACCAAGGCCATCTTCATCGATATCTGAGTAATAATTTTCGGCTGCATCTTCAAAACATCCACAGCCAACATCATCACTGTCAGCTGTATGTCCAGAGTCACCTTCTGAGCAGACATCACAATCATCTAAAAATGCTATGCCAAAACAGTCACCATTACAATCAATATCACTGTCAGCTATATGTCCTGAGTTTCCACCAGAGCATTCACCACAGCTATCGTCAACGGCAGTACCAAAACAATCTTCATTACAATCCTGGTCCTGATTAAATGTATTTGGAGTTGTTCCACCAGTACAAACATCACAATCATCAACTAGGGCTTCACCAAAACAGATACCAGCACAGTCCTGGTCAGCATTTGGTGTTAATAGACTTTCAGGCTCAACAAAACCACCGGCACATACACCACAGTCATCTTCAAGGGCAGAACCAAAACAAGTACCAGCACAATCTTGATCACTGTTGGCTTCATGATCTGTGGTTCCACCTGAGCAAATACCACATTCATCAAGTTCAGCATCGCCATCATCCACACCGGCGCAATCAACCTGGGCAACTATAATGACAAACAGTTCGCTATCTGAAGCATCACCACCATCACTAACAGTCAATGTGACTGTACCTGAAGTAAAAGTACCTGCTGAAGGAGACCAAGTTACTAATCCTGCTTCAGAGACCAGCATACCATCTGGTTCATTTGAGAGGGCATAGGCATAGGTATCTTCATCTACATCTGTAGCAGTGACCTGATAAGTATATTCTTCTGAGGTTCTAGCAGTTGTGCCAGCAGTTGAAGTGATAACCGGTGCATCATTGACTGGATCAACAGTAACGTTTATAATTTCAGAATCAAAATCAAAATCAGCATCGGCAACAGCAATGGTAAATGACTCACTGCCGTTATAATCGGCTGCCGCCGTAAATGTAACTACACTGCCGCTAATCTCTGCTGAAATAGTAGATTCATCACCACCAAGGACTGAATACTGCAGGTCACCCTGATCATTATCAATATCTGAGGCTGTTACGGTATAATCGAGAGATGTATCTTCATCGAATGAAAGATCACCAATTGCATTGAGAACCGGATTATCATTAACAGCATTTACTGTAGCAGTAAACTGCTGAACGGCAGTTAGAGAACCATCCGTTACTTCAACAATCACCACTGAGCTACCTGAAAGATTATCAGCAGGATTTAAGGTCACAGTACGAGCAACACCGGTAAATGCATCGACAATATCTACACTAAATGATCCATCCGGGAAGAGCGCATCATTACTGACTGATACAGAAACTGAGAGGAAATCACCTGCTTCCACATCCATTGGTGTAAAAGAAACAGAAACATCATCACCGTCTTCATCAACAGCAGTTGGATCAGCAATAGCCGCCAGGGTTGGGGCATCGTTTACTGCAGTGACTGTTACGGTTAGATCAAAGCTGGCAGAATCGTCTGTTCCATCATTTACCGTTACAGGAACAGTCAAATCACCATTAAAATCTGTATCAGGTGTGATCGTTGCACCAAGAACGGTATAATTACTTCCGGCACTAACAGATAAGGTGAAATCATCTGGATATAAATTATCCGGATCAGTCACTGACAAATCAGTTAAATTGATAATTAAATCTGTTTCTTCAACAGTGGTCAAGACAACCTGGTCATCAATTACCGGCACATCATTAACATTTAAAACGGTTACAGCATAACTGGTATTTGTAGATAGTGACCCTGGATCGGTGCCATCATCTGTAGCTTGAATTTCAATAACATGATCACCCACTTCATCATTGCCAGGTGTCCAACCACTTAATACACCAGAATTGGCATCAATTACCAAACCGGCTGGACCATTTAAAACTGTGTAGGTGCTTACATCGCTAGGATCTACATCAGTAGCTACTGCGGTATATGTATATTCAGAACCTTCATTCGTATTCTGATCATCAATGGTCAGAATTGGTGCATCATTAACATTGTTCAGTATGATATCAACTGTTGCTGTAGCAGCACCATTCACCGTAAAGGTAAAGCTGTCAGCGCCAACAAAATCTGCTTCAGGAGTATAATCTACATTCCATATCTGAACATTTTCATCTGATATTTCAGCATCTAAAACAGGAGTTCCCACTGTACCATTACCAGTATAGGTAATTGCAATTGTGGCACCCGTTAAGTCGGTATCAAAATCAGAGGCAACCAGTGAGATGGAGGAAACAGCATCTTCAGATAAAGATGAATTACTGTCATAAGCTGTCAAAGCTCTTGAAAAATTACGTGAGGTGCTGGGCAGATTGATAAAATCGATACGGGCAAGCTCACTATCGGTATCCCCATCATTGACACCATAAAGCAGGATATCAAATGGTGATGATCCATCACCAGTATATAACCACTCCTCTCCTTCCCGGACCTCATTTAGGTTTACTGTTCCACCTAAGAGTGGGGATTGTAAGTATTGTTGTATTATTTGCTGAATTTCCTCATTATAGTATTGAGTATCAAATGGGCATGGACTAGTTCCCAAACAATCAAACTGTAGACTAAATACAACTGGTATATCGTTAACCGCATTAACAATAATATTTACGGTCCCTACATCCGTACCGGCTGGATCATTGTCATCACTAACAGTATAGGTGAAACTATCACTACCAACATAATTAGCATTTGGAGTGTAATTAAATGTTCCAGCGAGACCCAAGTTTACAATTCCATTTGAAGGACCTACCAATACAGTCGAAGATAAATTCCCTGAATCCATATCAGTATCATTGCTAAGAACGCCATTTCCACCACTACCATCTATTACAAGTACACCATCTTCATAAACAGTGTAGTTATCATTTACCGCTACCGGCGCATCATTGACTGGTATTACTGTGACTTGGACGGAGAATGTATTACTATAAGCACTGCCATCAAAAATCTGTACCGGCACATAAAGCGAACCATTGAAATTAACATGAGGGTGTACTACTCCTTCGAAAACGAGATAATTTGAGCCGCCGGATATTGATAACGAATATGTATCTGTTTCTTCATCGGTGAAAGTGACATCACCAGTAGTTAATGTAAGCTCACCATCTTCACTCATGGTAACTGAATTTTGACCAGTGATCTCTGGTGGATCATTTTCCGGTGTAATCGTAATGCTTACCGTACCATTGTCAGAGTGATTCTCCCCATCAAAAACAGTATAGGTGAAGAAGTCTGAACCATTATAATGGTCATTTGGTGTATAGGTGTAAAAACCAGATATAGCCCTGTCAGCAGATACTGACCCATTTGAAGGATCTGAAGTAAGATTAAAGGTGAGATTATCGGTTTCTTCATCTGTACCGGATAATTGGAATGAAACAGCATTGTCTTCAGGAGTGGTCCGAGAAATATCATTTGCAACTGGGAAATCATTTACTGCCGCAATTGTAATAGTTACTGTTGCCTCATTTGATGTGTAGGTACCATCCGAAACAGTATAGGTGAAAGAATCTTCACCATCGTAATTCTCCGTAGGAGTATATGTTATAGATACGGATGCACCCAATGTTTCGCTTATGCCGCCATGACTTGGCTCAGTAATTATATTAAAGGCAGTGAAAACATCATCATTTGGATCAACAGCATTCAAATTAAAGGTTGTCGCTGTTGACTCATCTGTCCCCTCAGGTTGATCTGTGGCAACAGGGCCATTACAGGTAGCTCCGGTACCATAACATAAACCACAATCGTCTATTTGACTTGGTTCACAGCAGTCTTCATTGTTATCTTGTCCAGCATTACCACCACCGCATACACCACAGTCATCGGTATCATTGGTAGCACAAAACGGTTCTGTATCATCATTATTTGGCGCCATACCTAGCGCTTGGGTATCTGGGCAGTAACTCACATCGGATTCACCAAATCCTAAACCATCTCCATCAACATCATAGTAATATGGGACTGATAAAACATCACAGCCGCAGCCATAATTAACAGCCGGGCCTTCGCATACACCAGCGCAATCAGCGATGGCAGATCCGTTATAAGTACCAGCACAATCTGTTGGAGGTGGGGTTAGAGTTATTCCACCACCAAAAGCCAGATTAGGAGATTGATCATCCAGTGTTGTTACAGATCCAACGCCTGTAAAAGTGGCCTCTGAGGTTGGGCCATAGACATAAGTCAATGTTGTTAAAAGTACTCCGCTATTACTAGAGTAATCACCTTGAGTTGCAGTACCACTAATTATATTGTTGTCAACATTAACTGTAAAGCCTTCTACAACTGTAGACGCAGATACTATTTCAACTCCACTGACCTCAAATGAAAAAGCATGGATTGGTACATCAGATGTGTATTGAATATTTAATGTACCATTACTTTCGAGTGTATTGTCAACCGCCCCAAAGGCAATTCCGACAAAACCAAATGGATATTCATCATCACAATTGTCTACATAGTCTAGTGGTAAAGATTCCAGGCCACAACTTGATACCGGTGTTCCGCCACCGAAACCGTCCTCGTCCCAATCTTCACACCATTCAACTGGTGCAGCTTCACCACAACCACAACCAAGATCTTCGGCTGAGCCGTTGCAGACGCCGAGACAATCTTCAATGGCATTACCACCGCAGGTACCAGCACAATCCAGGTCGTCATTTGGTGTGAGCCCAGTATTTCCGCCGGAACAGACTCCGCATTCATCATACCCGGCATCACCACTAAGATCACCATTACAATCAACTAATTCAATTTCACCGGTAATATTATCGGTATTCCCCAATTCTGATGTTAGGTCAGCGCTCCAGGAAAAAGGATTAAAACCCCAGTTATCAAATAATCCATCTATTGTAAGGCTTGAGGTGTACCCAGCGGTAGTAGTACCGCCACCGGGTTCTGTTGGAGAAATTGCCTGCAGTTCGAATGAACCATCAAAAATAATATTTTTTATTGTAATTCCAGCACCTGAGAAACCAATTGGAAAATTATCCAAATCATCGGATTCAGTGACTTTAGCAACAATATCCATCTGAACTGGATCGGGATTTATCGGATCTGAAACATGTAGATTAAACTGTAAATTTAAAGAGCTGCTTGTAAACGAACTGGTGCCAATTGTGGCATCTGCATTTCTATTAATATTGAAAAAACCAGTACCGGACATATCAATATCCACCAGGTCAATTTCGCCAGGTTCTTGAACGACAGTAAAAGTAAAATCACCAATACCATGACCACTACCAGATTGACCATTTTCAATATTACTCAATTCAACAGAAATTGTTGGGTCAAATGTATTGAGATCCATCTCATCTGATGTTGTTACATTTTCAGCCAGTTCAGATGTAAATGATCCCTCAAGAGTTAATGCATCCGGTACAATAAAGTTGTTAATTGTCAGAGATGATGTGTACCCTTGAGTGGTTGTACCTTCATCCCCAGGGTGCATAACATATATGGATATACCCCCAGCGACATTTGACAAAATCAGACCCGCAGCTTGGCCAACAGGGTATTCTTCACTATTAGATGCAATAATCGTTGCGAGGGCATTTAAAGTGTTTGCATCAGGCATACTAGACACTGTCAGCGAAAGAGAAACTTCAGTTGCTCCCTGATCAAATGTACCACTACCGCTTCCAATTACATCACCTTGTGAAAGCCCACTGAAATCAAATGACCCGCTACTTGAGGAAATCGTGAATTCAGCCATATCCGTCTCACCTTGAGCTTGTGATATAGTGAATGTCAAATCGGAAGATTGATCTTCAAGTGGATTACTCAGCTCATAACTTACAGTCGGATTGAATTGTGTAAATCCAATAGCAGTTAATAGGATGACTGAGAATAATGAATAAAAACGGTTTAGCATGGTTTCTCCTTTACCGGGTTATTATATATTTTTCAATTTTTAACAATTTATCTAATTACGGTTTCCCGTCATAATGGTTAAAATTTTTGTTGTGTTCGAATTCGTGAACGAATAAATCTCTCTGCGATGAGTTTAAATGCACCCATCCCAATTAGAAAAGTTATCACATCTCGCCCTGTAATACAAAATAAAAAGACATCTATACTCTTAATAATTCAACAATAACAGGAAAAAGGATGTGGTTATCAGTTTTTTAATATTTCGTTTATTATTATTTCTTTGTAGATAATTAAATTTTCCCTGAATCTTTCATTAGTTTCACCATAATGGCATTCTGCATGTGCATTCGATTTTCGGCTTCATCAAATATAATTGAGTAATGGGCATCGCAAACAGAATCAGTGACTTCAACACCTCTTTCTGCTGGGAGACAATGCATAAACAAGGATTCTTTGCCGGTTGCCGCCATCAGTGCATCATTCACCTGGAAGGCTTTGAATTCCTGCCGTCGTTTATCCGCTTCATCTTTCTGACCCATTGAGGCCCAGACATCGGTATAAATAACATCGGATCCTTTTACTGCATTCATGGCATCATGATTTATTTCAATAGTAGATAGTCCGGCATCCCTTGCATCGGTTACCATTGATTGATCAGGATCATAACCTTCAGGACAGGCAATAATAAATTTGAATGGAATCCGCATAGCCAAAGCCAACCATGAGTGAACGATATTATTACCATCGCCAACATAGGTTATCTGAAGATCTTCGAGTGTTCCGCGGTGTTCGTATATGGTGAGAATATCTGCCATGATCTGGCAGGGATGATTAAAGTCGGTGAGTCCGTTGACAATAGGTACGGTGGCATATTTGCCCATTTCCAGCATATCTGAATGATCAAAAAGGCGGGCCATTATCATATCATTATAGCGGCTGATTACACAGGCAATGTCGGCTGTAGATTCTCGTTTACCAATACCGATATCATTTGGGCCAAGAAAGAGAGCGTGACCGCCGAGTCTAAAAAAACCGGTTTCAAATGAGATTCTTGTTCGTGCTGATGGTTTGGCAAATATCATTGCCAGGGAGCGACCGGCAAATGGCCTGTAGTCTTCCCTTCTCCTGAACTTATCCTTTATCCACTTTGCCAGCTCAATAGTCTCCCAGATTTCTTCGGTAGTAAAATCAGTGATGTGTAAAAAATCTCTTTTCATGGATTTCCTAAAATGTGATTTGCTGTAGATACGGGTTGATAATTATGAGATAATATAATACTATTTATTGTTTTGATTAAAAGAGATTCTCCTCATAAAACTGTATCAAATCGTAATTGTCACTTCGAGATGTTTATCCTGAGCGTAGCCGAAGGACCCAGTGACCTTAGTTTTGAAATACTTAATTATGATTATTTCCTGAATAATTTCCGGTCAAGAGAAATGAGAATTGATTATATGCACTCTGTATTTGGTTACCAATATCTTATTCTGATAATACAATAAATAGAGATCGGTGAAGGTCACTGAGCGAAGTCGAGGTGACCTAAACATAAAACTACAAAACATATCTGCTCAAATCTTCGTCACCAATAATATCATCAAGCTTTTCTTTTACCATTTCCCTGGTCACAAACACTTCGTGTATATTTCTATTTGGCATTTCAAACAGCAAATCTTCAAGGAGGGCAACAAGCACAGTATGTAATCTTCGAGCCCCGATATTCTCCATGCGTTCATTTGCTTCGAAAGCGATTCTCGCCAGTTCATGGATGGCTTTTTTATCAAAATCCAATTTAACATTTTCAGCATTAAAGAGAGCCTGGTACTGTTTGATGAGGGCATTTTTTGGCTGTGTGAGAATTTTTACAAAATCATTTTTTGTCAAATTATTCAATTCGACGCGTATTGGGAATCTGCCCTGCAGCTCCGGGATGAGATCAGACGGTTTACTTACATGGAATGCCCCGGCGGAAATAAATAGTATGTGATCGGTTTTGACCTGACCGTATTTTGTACTAACCGTACATCCTTCAATGATGGGTAGAATATCACGTTGAACACCTTCCCGAGATACATCAGGGCTGGAGCCTGAGTTGGCACCGGCGATTTTATCAATTTCATCAATAAAAATAATGCCGTTTTCTTCGGCACGATTGATAGCAATATTCACCACTTCATCCATATCAATGAGTTTTTCTGCTTCCTGCTCAATAATGACTTCGCGGGCTTCTGTTACGGCCAGTTTTTGATTTTTTTGATGTTTGGGAAGTAAACCACTAATCATATCCTGGATATTGCCCGTCATTTCATCCATGCCCATTGGACCGACTACCTGCATGAGCGGCATTGGTGTAGATTTGGATTCCACTTCAACCATTCGATCTTCAAAATCACCCTTTTCAAGACGCAGTTTCATTTTTCCACGGGTTCTTTCATGACGCTGCAATGCTTCATCATCCTGGAAATCGATTTTACCAACTGGAAAGAGAATATCCAGAATGCGCTCTTCTGTCAATTCAGCAGCACGGTTTAAGACTTCCTCTTCTTTCTCACTTTTTGCAGTTTTGACAGAGGCTTCTACAAGATCGCGAACCATGGATTCCACATCTCGGCCCACATATCCAACTTCAGTAAATTTTGATGCTTCCACTTTTACAAAAGGCGCATTCATCAGTGAGGATAATCTTCTGGATATTTCTGTTTTACCCACACCGGTAGAACCGATAAGAATAATATTATTCGGAATGATTTCATCTCTCAAAGGCAGCTCAACCTGCTGTCGTCTCCAGCGATTTCTCAAGGCGATGGCAACAGATTTTTTGGCATCCTTCTGGCCGATAATATATTTATCAAGTTCACGAACAATTTTTTTTGGGGTCAGATTTTTCATACCGTTTCCAGAATCGTAATATTATCGTTTGTATAGATACAAATATCGGCGGTGATCTTGAGTGATTCTTTGACGATTGTCACGGGATCTTTTTCACCTGATTTTAAAAATGCTTTGGCGGCTGATATGGCATAACCAGCACCGCTGCCAATGGAAATTATACGACCATCAGGTTCAATGACATCGCCTGATCCTGACAGGATGAATGAGTTACGTTGATCCATTATGGCAAGAAGGGCATCCAATTCACGCAGTATTTTATCAGTGCGCCAGTCTTTTGCCAGGTCAACCACTGCTTTTTGAAGATTGCCATTCATTTCGTCCAGCTTATTTTCAAATTTTTCAAACAGGGCCATAGCATCAGCCGCTGCTCCGGCAAAACCGGCTAATACATTGCCATCACCAAAACTTTTTACTTTTATGGCTTTTGATTTCATCTGTATATCACCAAATGTCACCTGTCCGTCTCCGCCAATCACCGCTTTATTGCCTATCCTGATTCCCAGGATAGTCGTTGAGCGGATTGAATGATCTTTTTTCATATTCCCTTTCTTAATCTTGCCACGGGAATCTTTAGCAGGTCCCGGTATTTTGCTACCGTCCGCCGGGCAATATTATATCCATCCACCTGCAGCAGTTTTACTAGTTCTTCATCACCGTGAGGTTGCTGCTTATCTTCAGCATCGATGATTTCCTTTAAACGGGTTTTGACTACTGTATTGGAAACCATCTCTCCGGTTTCTGACATTATGCCTTCCGAAAAAAATGATTTTAACTCATATATACCAAATGGAAGTTGAACATATTTACCATTGGTCACTCGACTGATAGTTGAAATATCCATCCGCACCTCCTCGGCGATGTCCTTGAGGATCATCGGGATCAAATCATCCTGATGCGGTTTTCCAAAAAATAAATACTGCTTTTCAATTATCGCTACCATTACATTTATCAATGTATTGTGTCTCTGACGGATGGCATCTATAAACCATTTTGCCGATTCCAGTTTCTGTTTTACAAATTTTTTGACTTCTTGATTATTTTTATATGCCAGAGCCATCTTGACATATTTCTTGTTGATACCAAATTCCGGCAGCATAGAATTATTTACCGTGACTACCCAGCCATCATCACTCTCAACTGCCGTCAAATCCGGAATTATATAATCCCGTTCAGAAATTTCACCAGAAAGACCTGGTTTTGGATTTAATGTGGCGATGAGTTCAGACGCTTCCTGGAGTTCCTCCCTTGTACAATTCAATCCTTTTAGGATTTTAGGATATCTTTTATTGGCAAAGTCGTCAAAATAATCTCTGAGGATTCTGACCATCAGAGAATTCTCATCCACACCCTCCACCTGGGCGATGAGACATTCACGGAGATTCCTTGCTCCAATACCTACAGGATCCAGTTGCTGTATTTTCTTTAGTATAGATAAAACCAGATTTTCATCAACCATCATGCGATCGGCGATGAGAATAGGATCAATTGTCAGATATCCTTCATCATCAATATTACCAATAAGCTCTTCGGCAATCTTGACCTCATCATCGGTGGGACTTAGATCCCAAAATTGTTGTAACAATCGTTCAGATATTGTGCTTGTGGCACGGATAGGCGCATCTAACTCTTCTTCAGGTTTTTGTATTGGTGCCCTTATTTCATATTCATCAGGGTCACCGAGTAATTCTTCCCATTCAAATTCTGTCTCTTCGGTTTTTTCATCTAGCTCAGCCGCTTCATCATCATCTTTCTCTTTTTCCTCTTCCTGCTCCTCAGTAGATTCATCATCATCCTTTTCATCTACAAGTTCGAGGGCAGGGTTAATTTCCAGTTCATTGAGAATGGACTGTTCAAGAGAAATAATATTCAGTTGAAAAATATTAGCCTGCAATACCTGCTGGGGAGTCAGCTGCTGTCTGAGGCCTAATTCATGGGAAAGCTTGATCATTAATCAATATCCATTTTGAATTTACTACCGAGGTACAGACGTCGGGCTTCTTCGTCTTCGATCAATTCTTTTGTATTTCCTGATTTGAGGATTTCCCCTTCAAATAATAGATATGCACTATCTGTAATTGAAAGTGTTTCCCTCACATTATGGTCAGTAATGAGAACACCAATATCCATTGCACGAAGACTTGTGACAATTTTTTGGATATCTTCAACGGCGATGGGATCAACACCGGCAAAGGGTTCGTCGAGTAGTATAAAATCGGGATTCATCACCAAAGAGCGGGCTATCTCGGTTCGACGGCGCTCCCCTCCTGATAATGTAATCGCTTTGCTTTTTCTTAGATGAACAATATTAAACATCTCAAGTAATTCTTCCAGCCTTTTTTTCTGTTCATTCCTTGAAAGGTCGGTCATCTGCAAAACCAGTCTCAGGTTATTTTCAACAGATAACTGAGTGAAAACTGAGGGCTCCTGCGATAAATACCCGATACCATGCCGGGCTCGTTTATACATGGGCGTATGGGTAATGTCAGTGCCGTCCAAAAATATTTTTCCGCTATTTGGTCTGATCATACCGGTGATCATATAAAAAGTTGTGGTTTTCCCAGCCCCATTCGGACCGAGTAAACCGACGACCTCACCACGGTTCACTTCAATTGACACACAGTTCACCACCGTCCTTTTTCCATAGGTCTTTTCTAAATTCTTGGCGCATAAAACTCTGTATGACATTATTAAAATATTTTCCCTGTGACTCCGGTTGGTTCGAGAATCTTCCAATGAGATAAGTCCATATCGGAGGTGAATCCGACGCCGTATAAAGTATCATTGTCTTCAGTGGTAAACATGACTGAATCACTGGATGTTACCAGACGATAACGATTATCCCAATTCAAATGATTTGTTTTCAAGGTTAAACCTGAGTCAGAAATAAATATTACATTGCCAAAAGCCTCAAAATTATTGGTCATCTCATTTAGTCGGGCGGAATCAGAATACAAAATACTGGTATGATTACCAAAATCATCAAAAATATTGGCAATGACATCACCAGAGAGCAAGGCATCCTCTTCATTATCCTTTTCCAGCATATCCGATCGGGTTCGCACCGTAACATGGTCTTCACGGGTCATAACGATTACCGGATTTGTAATTATATTTGTGCTGATATCTGCAGAGGAAAGACCTTCTTCATCCTCTAAATTCTCTCTGCTGCAGCTAAAAACAAACATCAACTGTATTGCGGTAAGCAAAATAAATAGGTAAAACTTTAAAAACTTCATAAAAAATATAGTTGTGAAATTCAACATATTCACTTCATTATTCCAAGGCTTATCATTGCGAAGTTGATTTGTTTTTTAGATAGACCTGATCTCTCATTTTTTCAAGAGCTGGATAATAGAGCTTCTGGCCGTGCAGTATCCATTCGATCATTTCTCTCAGGGCACCCTCCCCTCCCGATTTTTGGGTTACATAGTCGGCAATCTTTAAAACAAGAAAATGACTATTTGACGGTGCAACTTTCAAACCACATCTTTCCATCACTGGTAAGTCCACAAGCCCATCACCAATATATGCCACTTCAAATAGATCTACCTGATAGATTTCGAGTAATTCTTCGAAAGGGGGTGTTTTGTTGAGGTCTCCCTGATAAACATGGGGAATTTTCATTTCTTTTAAGCGGATAGTGGTTGCTTCTGAGTATCTGCCTGAAATAAAAGCGATTGGAAGATCAGCATGTTTTGCCAGGGCGCAGCCGGCAGCATCCTCAACACTGAACTGTTTCATTTCAGTACCATCCCCTGAAATAAAAATGCTGCCATCGGTAAGTACACCATCAACATCACTGATAATCAGCTTTATTCTCTTTATCTTATTTATGAGCTCTGGATTATTCATCATGAAATATTTTGGCTGCTGCAATAAAATCTCTGAACAGGGGATGGGCCTGAATGACCCGGCTTTTTAACTCAGGATGAAATTGGACGCCAACATACCAGGGGTGACCCGATAATTCAATCATCTCCACCAAATCGAGATCTTTATTGATACCACAGACAATCATGCCTTGGTCTTCAATAAGCTGGCGATACTCATTATTTACTTCATATCGATGTCGGTGTCTTTCACTGATAAGTCGTTTTTTATAGGCAGAATGCACCTTTGTTTTTGGTTTTACCTCGCAGGAATATTCACCAAGTCGCATTGTTGCTCCCTTGGATTTAACCTTTTTCTGTCCATGCATTAAATCAATGACAGGGGTGCTCGTTCGCTTTTTAAATTCTGTAGAATCAGCTTTTGGCAGATCGCAAATTGCCCGGGCAAATTCAATAATTGCGCATTGCAGTCCAAGACAGATGCCAAAAAATGGGATATTATATTTCCTGGCAATACCTGCAGACTTGATTTTTCCTTCTATACCGCGATTACCAAATCCACCTGGTATGAGGATGCCGTCCACATCCTTAAACTCCTCTGGGAAGTCCACTGTGTTTTGGCTTTCAAGTGCCTCAGTATCCACCCATTTAATTTTTACCGCCACCTTATTTTCGACACCGGCATGGATGAACGCTTCAAGTATACTTTTATAGGCATCATGAAGACTATTATATTTTCCGCAGATGGCAATTGTCACTTCACCCTCCGGGTTTTTATACCTGTGGACAAATTTTTCCAGGTATTGCACATCATGATGTGTATCGGTTAATTCCAAAAGTTTCAGGCGTTTGAGGATTTTTGTATCCATTCCCTGTTTGTATAAAATCAACGGGATTTCATAAATGGTTTCCACATCGGGAGACTCAAAAACATGATCCACATCCATATTACAAAACAAGCCCAGTTTCTTTTTTAATTTTTGGGTGAGATGGTGATTATTCTCTGTCCGGCAAACCAGTAAATCAGGCTGCAGACCAATTTCACGGAGCAGCATAACAGAATGCTGGGTCGGTTTGGTTTTTATTTCACCAGCGGCACTGATATACGGCAGCAGGGTGAGATGGATTATCAATGAATTTTCATATCCTACTTTTAGGCATAGTTGTCGAATAGCCTCCATGAAAGGCTGACCTTCAATGTCTCCTACCGTCCCTCCAACTTCGGTAATAACCACATCATATTTATGCCTGGGATTTACTGATTTAATACGATCGATGATTTCATCGGTAATGTGAGGAATAACCTGGATGGTTTCACCAAGGTAATCCCCTTGCCTCTCTTTTGAAAGGACATCCCAGTAAATGCGACCGGATGATGTAGTATTCTTTTCTGATAAATTTTCATTGATAAACCGTTCATAATGACCAAGATCAAGATCGGTTTCTGAACCATCGTCCAGGACAAATACCTCACCATGCTGATAGGGGTTCATAGTGCCGGGATCAATGTTCAAATATGGATCAAGTTTTTGAATAGTTACTTTCAAACGGAGAGATTTAAAAAGATAACCGAGAGAAGCAGATACGATGCCTTTGCCAAGACCAGACAGCACACCTCCAAGTACAAAAATATATTTTACAGGTCTCTTTTTCAAGACTGTCTCCTCATTTATATTCGCAGGGGAAATCCCACATATTGATTTGTCGCAGTTTCACGATATACCTGAATCCGGGGTGGGATTATGATATACTACATGAATGAACTTGGGGTAAAAATTACGGCTGTCAAATTGAAGTTATGTAGAATTGTTTTATTCTTTTTGATGGAATTATGTTTAGCGATTGCCAAGATGCTGATGATCAACTATAAATCGATTGCCTTGGAGAATATTGTGAAAGACAATAACTATTACCGTGTCTCGACAACATAAAAATCCCGGATCAAACCAACATATATCACAACATTCTTTTCCATATTGTAGTGAGAATATAAATTGGCTGAGTAATAAAAAAGGGGGCACGGCTGCCCCCTTTTTTATTTTGTTGTCGTTAAAATTAGATTATTTTACAAACATGACTTTCTGCATGGAGGTAAAACTGCCGCTGGTCATCTTCACAAAGTAAATACCACTGGCCTGACCATTTGCATTCCAGTTAATACTGTATGCACCAGGAACATGCCAATTATTTACTAATTCTGCAACCGTACGACCCTGCATATCATAAACTGTTATGAGGACATTACCCGCTTCAGGTAAGACATAACCAATCGTTGTTACCGGGTTAAACGGATTTGGATAGGCATTGTCAAGTGAATATGATGTTGGTAATACATCAGTGAGTCCCAGTAGAATACTGTCATTCATTTCATAAGGCAACATTGAGTTACCAATTGTCATATTGCTTTCGAATTCAAGGCCACTATCAAATCCATAATACATATCCATATCAGCATCATAATATTTGAATACAATAGGTTCGCCAGATACTTCATTGCTGTATATCATCAATTGGAATACAATCTCATTTGTAAGCGGGAAGTACAGACCCTGTGTAATACCGCGACATTCTTCACCGACAAAGGCTGCAAGAATATCATTTTCATCAGTATTAAACTGATCACTAAAGGTAACTGAGGCTGTTACTGATCCACTATTCTCGAAATCGTATGGGGAAACTTGCCATTCAGCAGCATTATCACGAGAGAGGTTCTGAGTGGGAGTTCCCTGATCTTCCAATTGTGCCAAAACAGGTCCGGCATCCGGATAGGTAAGGGTAGCATCGGCAGACATATTCAACATATAGCCATCAAATGGACTCATTGTTTCCAGACCGCCAAACCAGCCAAATCCATCAAAGTATTCAGAAAAGGCTGATTGATTCTTGACATAAATACCACTGCCGTCAACTGTACCAAGGGCAGAATTTATTGCCTGGGCATCCTGTGGTGTATATCCAACAAAGTTCCAACCCGTGAAAAGACCGATTGGTGTATTTGCAGCATCCACAGCTTCACCGGTGAATTCAATTGTACCGGATGCGGTTAACTGCAACATATAGAAGTCAGTCACACCAATATTTTCAAGACCGCCAAACCAGCCAAATCCTTCAAAATATTCAGCAAACTGTGATTGGTTTTTGATGTAAACCTGATTGTCACCAAGATTACCGAGAATTGTATTCAATGACATATCAGCATCAGTGACATTCATTGAGAACCAGTTCCAACCGGTTTCAACACCAATAGAAACGGCTACTCCAGGATCACAGGCATCACCAAGGCCATCATCATCAGAATCAAGCTGATCGGCATTGGCGTCATCAGGGCAGTTATCTACGTCACCGCAAACGCCATCACCATCAATATCATTATCTGCATCTAATGGGCAATCATCACAGGCATCACCTAGAAGGTCACCATCGCTATCAACAGTATCACAATCACCTGTCATTAAGCAGCCACCTGTACTGGTTTCAGGCGCATGTCCTGAAGCCCCGGCAACAACGACATTGTTGAGACACATTTCTCTGTCCATGCCAGTTTCGAAAGCAACTGTAGCCAGTGTGCCTGAACCGGGTAAATAGACACCCTGGGATAAGGAGAAGGCAATGACCTGACCATTATCAGGATTTAGACTGATTGTAAAGTCAGGATTATCAGTAGTCACATTAATGAGGGTTACACCTTCCACAAGGAATTGGAATCCATAAATGCTGACATCACCAGTATAAACGACATCAAATGTGCCTGTCACGCCATCAACGGCACCAAATTCAACGGTAACTTCACCGTCAGGTGTATCATCACAATCATCTGGTGTGCCGTCCTGATCAAAGTCATCAAAACTATTACCACCACAGACACCACAGTCATCTACAACAAGACCACTATTGTATAAATCATCACAACCCATTTCAGGCTCGATTACATCTATGCAGTCACCATCTGTAACGGTAATAGGCATAGAATCTTCGGCTGATAGAATTGATTCGGTTATACATGTAGTCACGTCACCAGAGTCATAGCGGTAGCTGATTGTACAGAGTGTACCTGAGCCAGAGCCATAACTGGCATTTGAAAGCGTAAATCCAACAACACCACCATTTCCTGCATTAAAACTAACATTAAAGTCTGAATTCTCAGTTGTAACATTTTCAATTGTGACTCCACTGATATTGAACTGGAAGGCCCGGATATCTACCTGACTGTCATAAAGAACATCAAATGTACCGGATTCACCAACAGCTGTATCATCATGGTTCCCAATGTTTAACGTGGCTTCACCCCATGGATATTCATCACATTCGTCAGAGAATCCATCCATGTCGAAATCAGTGAAACTGGTACCGCCGCACACATCGCAATCATCTACAAGTGAATCACCACCCCAGACACCGGCACAATCCTGTGCACAGTCATTTAGTGGATCATCATCACAGACATCACAATTGTCAAACTCAGCAGATCCGTCACAGACTCCAGCACAATCCATATCACTATTTGGATCATGACCTGAGGCACCATCAGAACAGACACCGCAATCATCAACAAATGCCGAACCGTCGCAGGTACCGGCACAGTCTAATGCAGCATTAAAGTCATCAGGTACAACACAGTCGCCGCAATCATCGGTGACAGAATCACCAAAACAAATGCCGGCACAATCCATATCGTCATTGTCGTTGCCAGAATCATTATCACAGACACCACAATCGTCTAAGTCAGCATCGCCGCCCCAAACATCGTTACAATCCTGTGTACAGTCGTTTAATGGATCATCGTCACAGGTATCACACATGTCAACGAGATTATCACCATTACAGACACCGGCACAATCCATGTCGGCATTGTCATTTTCGGCATTGTCATCACAGACACCGCAATCATCTTCAGTGCTGGAACCATCACAGATACCGGCACAATCCATGGCATAATTTTCATCGAGACCGGTATTACCGCCAACGCAGTTACCACATTCATCGACAAAAGCAGTTCCATTATCGTCACCATTACAGTCAACCTGTATAACAGATACCGTAAAGTTCTCAGAATCGGCCCCGCCTTCATCATCGGTAGCCGTTAGTACAACCGCGCCGGATGTAAATGTACCCGTACTTGGTGACCAGGTCACAAGGCCAGTTCCAGATACTTCCATAAGAGCTGGGTTATTAGAAAGTGAATAGATAAATTCACTATCATCAGCATCCTCAACGGTTGCCTGATAGCTGTATTCTTCAGATGTTCGAGCCACTATGCCAGCCGTTGATGTAATCATTGGGGCATCATTAACAGAGTCAACTGTGACAGTTACATCCTCTGACTCGCATAATTCATCATCAAAATCATTATCACAAACTGTGATGGTGATCATTTCACTGCCATTAAAGTCACTACCCGAAACCAGGTCAAGGAAAGTATTACCATTTGTAGATACACTGGCAGATACATTTGTACCGCCTGAAACACTGTAGGATAAAGCATCAGATTCAATATCCGTAGCGTTCAACTCAACAGAAGAACCGCCGCCTTCATTGAAATTTAAATCACCAATTTCAGCCAGTACCGGAGCATCATTGACAGGGTTCACTGTCAGGACAAACTCATCAGTATCTGACAGTTCGCCATCAGAAACTGTAATCTGTAAAGTGGCACTACCATTCAGATTTGCAGCAGGTGTTAAAGTGATTGTTCTTTCTACATCTGAAACGTCCTCGACATTATCCAAATTGTGTATAGTGAAAAGTTCCTCATCTGAAACAGTGTATGTTACGGTAAGATTGTCCAAAACCCCTTCAGGAGTGTCGATATCGGTTGGTGTAACTGTTACAACATAATTACCGCTATCTTCATCAATACTTAATGCAGCAGTAATTCCACCAAGAACCGGTGCATCATTGATTGGTGTCCAGTATAATTGGACATTCTGAATATCAAGGTCATGATTATCTCTTTCCAAACCATCATCAATTTCAGCATTGAACTCAACACCACCGACAAAATCATTCCCTGGTATATAGCTAAAGAGATTGCCTTCCACATTGAGATCATCAAGGCCAATATTATCAGAGAAGAAAATGGAATCATCTTCAACATCGTTTATAAAAGGAGTAAAATCATAATTCCACTCTTCACCTTCCAGCAAGGTGACAAAAAGAGTATCCTCAAGGCCGACAAACTTTGGTAAGTCATTGACAGGGGCGATATTGATATCAAAAGCTGAGGTTGACGTAAAGTCTTCAGCCTGCAGCCAAAAATCATCGTTATTTATACAATCAGACTCATTATCATATAATGAATTTGAACAATATGGATCTGAAGTACCGTGAATAATAACTGTCGCGGTTAGATTGCCATTATAATTTTCTATTGGCACGATTACGAGTTGGGCACAGGTGCCGGTATCATATTCAACTGACAATGCCACATTTTCATCTGCAGTTGAATATGTAGTAAAATCAACCTGATCATTGCCTTCTGGATCATCCCAACAGAATGGTTTTGTTACGGCATCGTCTTCATCAAAGTCTTCACCGGTAAGTTCATCCAGTTCAGGCATATCATTAACTTGGGTAACATGATAATATATCATACCCGGCACTGGAGTAAATCCGTTATTTGGATTAATGATTATATATTCAAGAGAATCGTGTCCAAAGAAGTTTTCATCTGGTGTATAACTGGCAAACCATGTTACAATATTATTATCAAATTCATTTAATGTGCCCTCACCTAATGAACCATGTAGGGGATCAGTAATGATTGTAAAAGTTACATCATCTCCAATAATCGCTTCAATATCAACACCTACAAGTGTCACTTCCAATGGTACATCTTCAGATACCACCAGGTCCAGTGGTACTGCTATTGGCGCTTCATCCCTGAGATGCCTTGCTGCCAATGGAATATGGAATTCTAATAAACCAAGATTTGAACTTTCCTGTCCATCACTGGCAGTAAAGGTTATGACATCAAGATCAAATGGATTACTATTGGTCATATAGGTAAATACACCATCAACTGGTCCTGAAACGCGACCACCAAAAACGGCCTCCGCTTCACCGGTATTATCATCATAGGTTGAAAATAGGATATTATGGATATCACCATCATCTACATCATTTATGTCAATAGTAAAGGTAAATCCATCAGCAACCTCGAAATATTCAACATGGCTTGTTACAGTTGGTGCGTCATTAATCGGCAGAACATTTATTGTAACTGTGGCTTCAGGAGAATCTTCGCGACCCACTTCACTGGCATAATAGGTAAATGAATCAGATCCATTATAATCACCATTTGGTGTATAGGTAAATACATTACCATCCAATGAAACAGATCCATTATCTGGCGCTACTGAACCGAGTAATATATCGAAATCATCGCCATCCGGATCCAACCCAAATAATGGCTCGCTTAAACTTTCATCTTCGAAAACATCAAAACTTACATCTTCAATTACAGGCGGATCATTGACATTGATGGTCCAGAATTCCTGAGTCCAGACTTCTGAATCCAGATTACCATCATTGGCAATCAAAGCCACAAAGACAATACCAGACCATCCAGTGTCTGGTGTATAGGTATAATCAGGGTAAGATCCATCAAATACACCATGAAGTTCACCCTGAAAATCAAGGGTCAATGGATCGTTTTCAACATCAAATAACTCAACGGTAAAATCAAGGGAGGTATTTTCATCAAGCTCCATTTCATCAGAACCAACTGGCATTACAGAGACAATTACCGGTGCATCATTCACACATGCTACATTGAGAGTTATAGTCGCTTCTTCTGAATAACTATTGCCATCAAAAGCCTGATAGGTAAAACTATCATCACCGCAGAAATCAGGGTTGGGGATATAATCGAGAATAGCAAGAGCTCGACCAAAATTTAATTCACCATTGGAAGGTGTTGATATATTTTCAAATGAGAGATTTCCATCATCTGTATCAATATCGGTGGCGGCGAGAATAACCATAATACTATTATCCTCGGTGCCATCCATTCCAAGTGAGGCTGCTACTGGCGGGTCATCCACTTCAGTTACTGTAAAACTGACAGTTGCAGTACTTGATGAGTAAGTACCATCTGAAACATAGTAGATAAACTCGTCTGAACCTGAAAACTGATATGATGGACAATAGGTAAAACTTAATTCACCATCGTCAGTGAGAGTACCGTTTTGAACAGCTGGATCAAATAGGGAAATCACTTGAAGGTCATCGTTATCAGGATCAAAAGCATCCAGATCAAAAGTGACACATTCATCTTCATCTGTTAATACACTCTGATCGTTGGCAAAAGGACTATGACAGGTTTCACCGTCATTATCAGGATTGTCATCACAAATGCCACAATCATCTTCAAGGGCATAACCAAAACAAATGCCATTACAATCCATCGCTGCATTACCACCTCCACACAATCCGCAATCATCGGTATCATTGGTGGCACAGTTTGGTTCAGTATCATCATTATTGTCAACCCAGCCTTCAGGTACTTCATCCAAGCAAAATAGAAGTCCTTCACCAGCACCAAGACCGTCTTGATCTGAATCAAAATAATATGTGAGGGGTGCAGGTTCAAAACAACCGCAGCCTAAATCATCGGCACCGTCATTTTCAGGGTTATCATCACAGACACCACAGTCATCTACTTCATTGGGACCAAAACAGACACCGGCACAATCAAATGCCCAGTTTTCATCATCGCCAGTTTCACCTTCCACACATTGATCACAAGAGTCAATAAAGGCAGAACCAAAACAATCACCATTACAATCCATATCGGAATCCAAACCATCACAAACACCACAGTCATCAATATAGGCATCACCATCACAAACACCTAAACAGTCCTGTGCTTCATTAAAGTCCTGTGGATCAACACAATCATCACAATCATCGACGATTGCTTCACCAAAACATTCACCGGCACAATCCTGGGCCCAGTTCCAATCTTCAGGTGCGACACAGAGATCGCAATCATCAAAATCTGAATCGCCAAAACATTCACCGGCGCAATCTTTATCAGAATTTGGTTCGTGAAAAGAACTACCACCGGAACAGACACCGCAATCATCGTCAAAGGCGGATCCAAAACAGACATCGGCACAATCCGGTCCATCACCATGGTTATAATCATCGGGGATATTATCATCAGAGGAGCAGATACCACATTCATCGGTATCATTTTCAAAACAGAATGGTTCGGCATCGCTGCAATCTTCAACCCAATCGGCAGGTAAATCTTCAAGACAATACTCTACTGGAGTATCTGATCCCATGCCATCACCATCAGCATCATAACAATAACTTAAAGCTGCAGGTTCAAAACATCCGCAACCAAGATCATCGGCATTATCGTTTTCAGGATTATCATCACAGACACCGCAATCATCTTCATAGGCAGAACCGTCACAGACACCAGCACAATCTTCTTCAGCATCACCAAAACATTCGCCTGAGCAATCCATGTCAGCATTGTCATTTTCAGGATCATCATCACAAACTAAACAATCATCTTCATAACTGTCACCATTACAGAACCCGGCGCAATCTTCCATGGCATCACCAAAACATTCGCCTGAGCAATCCATATCGGCATTGTCATTATCAGGATCGTCATCACAAACTAAACAATCATCTTCATAACTGTCACCATTACAGACACCAGCACAATCTTCCATGGCATCACCAAAACATTCGCCTGAGCAATCCATATCGGCATTGTCATTATCAGGATCGTCATCACAAACTAAACAATCATCTTCATAACTGTCACCATTACAAACACCAGCACAATCTTCCATGGCATCGCCAAAACATTCGCCTGAGCAATCCATATCGGCATTGTCATTATCAGGATCGTCATCACAAACTAAACAATCATCTTCATAACTGTCACCATTACAGACACCAGCACAATCTTCCATGGCATCGCCAAAACATTCGCCTGAGCAATCCATATCGGCATTGTCATT
>Ga0257125_1000786_pt1 | contig 37697 bp, 28 predicted proteins | sample SI106_200metaG_FD_190183 | JGI IMG/M metagenome (GOLD analysis project Ga0257125, IMG submission 190183) | Marine microbial communities from Saanich Inlet, British Columbia, Canada - SI106_200 | ecosystem: Environmental > Aquatic > Marine > Inlet | place: Canada: British Columbia | collected... | reverse complement strand
GAGGGGTTTGAGATTGTGCTCATCAACAGCAATCCCGCCACCATCATGACCGACCCGGAAATGGCCCATCGTACCTATATCGAGCCCATTACCGCCGAGGCCGTGACCAAAATCATCGAGCGGGAGCGCCCCCAGGCCATCCTGCCCACCCTCGGTGGACAGACCGGCCTCAACACAGCCGTGGAACTGGCCGAATCAGGGGTTCTGGAAAAATTTGATGTGGAGATGCTGGGAGCGTCTCTGCCGGTGATTCAGAAGGCGGAGGACCGCGAACTGTTTCGAAACGCCATGGAAAAAATCGGCCTCAAAGTGGCGGAAAGCGTCATCGCCAGGAACATGGATGAGGCTAAGGCTGCGGCGGAACAGATCGGCTACCCCGCTATTATCCGTGCCAGTTTCACCCTTGGGGGCATCGGCAGCGGTGTGGCCTACAACCGCGAAGAGATGGAACACATCGTCAAAACGGGTCTCGATGCCAGCATGATTTCCGAAGTGATCATGGAAAAATCGCTTCTCGGCTGGAAAGAATACGAGTTGGAAGTCATGCGGGATTTCAAGGACAATGTGGTGATTATCTGCTCCATTGAAAATTTTGATCCCATGGGCATTCACACGGGCGACAGCATCACTGTGGCCCCGGCCCAGACCCTGTCCGACCGCGAATACCAGGTTATGCGGGATGCATCCCTGGCCATTATCCGCGAGATCGGTGTTGAAACGGGCGGCAGCAACATTCAGTTTGCCATTCATCCCGAAAACGGAGAAATGGTGGTCATCGAGATGAATCCCAGGGTATCCAGAAGTTCGGCCTTGGCATCCAAAGCCACCGGGTTTCCCATCGCTAAGATCGCTGCCAAGCTTGCCGTGGGTTACACCCTGGATGAAATCCCCAACGATATTACCCGGGAGACCTTTGCCTCCTTTGAGCCCACCATCGATTACTGCGTGGTTAAAGTGCCCCGGTGGACCTTTGAAAAATTTCCGGGTACCCGCGATGCCCTGACCACTTCCATGAAATCCGTGGGGGAAACCATGGCCATCGGCCGGACCTTCAAGGAGTCCCTGCAAAAGGCGGTGAGGTCTTTAGAGATCGGGCGATTCGGTATGGGGACCGACACCCCCGATTGCACCCTTTCAAAAACAGATGGTTATGAACTGGAAAGGGGTCTCGTCCGGCCGAACTCTCACAGGCTTTTTTATATCTACGAAGCCTTCAACCGGGGGTTGAGCATCGAGAAGATTAATGAGCTCTCGAACATTGATCCCTGGTTTCTCTATCATATTCAGCAGATTCAGCTATTTGAAAGCCGGTTGCGGCAAATGGCGCAGCAGGGGGAGGGGCCGGAAGCCTGGGACAAGGATTTCCTGAAAGAGGTCAAGGAATACGGTTTTTCAGATGTTCAGTTGGCCGGGATTTTCGGGGTCACCGAAGAAGCGATCCGGCAAATCCGGAAAGCAGCGGGTGTGGAGCCGGTCTACAAACTGGTGGATACCTGCGCCGCTGAGTTTGAGGCCTACACCCCCTACTACTATTCCACCTATGAGCAGGAAAACGAGATTCGAACATCCCGGAAGAAAAAGGTGGTCATCCTGGGCGGCGGACCCAACCGCATCGGTCAGGGCATCGAGTTTGATTACTGCTGCGTTCATGCCTCTCTGGCGCTCCGGGAGATGGGCATTGAAAGCATCATGGTGAACAGCAACCCGGAAACCGTGAGCACCGATTATGATACGTCGGACCGGCTCTATTTCGAGCCTCTGACCCGGGAAGACGTCCTGAACATCGTGGAGCAGGAAAATCCGGTCGGGATTATCGTGCAGTTCGGCGGACAGACACCCCTGAATCTTTCCGTTCCCCTTTCGGAAGCGGGCGTAACAATCCTGGGCACCAGCCCGGATAGTATTGATCGGGCTGAGGACCGGGAGCGGTTCCAGGTGATGCTCAAAAAACTCCAGATCCTTCAGCCTGAAAACGGCATTGCAACAAACAAACAGCAAGCCATTCAAATAGCGGACCGGATCGGCTATCCCGTGGTGGTGCGGCCCTCATTTGTGCTGGGGGGGCGGGCCATGGAAATCGTCTATGACCGGAAAGATCTGGAATACTATATGGAGACGGCGGTCCAGGTTTCCCCGGGGAAACCCGTACTCGTTGACCGGTTTCTGGACGGGGCCGTTGAAATTGATGTGGACGCCATTTCCGACGGTCATGATACCGTCATCGGTGGCATTATGGAACATATCGAAGAGGCGGGTATTCACAGTGGCGACAGCGCCTGCGTGCTGCCCCCCGTTTCCCTGGGACCGGAAATCCTGGATACCATCATGGAACACACCCGGGCGCTGGCCAAAGAGTTGTCGGTGGTGGGTCTCATGAACATCCAGTATGCGGTGAGAGACGGCATTATCTATGTGATTGAGGTGAATCCACGGGCCTCGCGAACCGTTCCCTTTGTGAGCAAGGCCACCGGTGTGCCGCTGGCCAATATGGCGACCCGGGTGATCATGGGTAAAACCCTAAAAGAACTGGGTTTTATCCGGGAAGTGCTCCCCGAATATGTGTCCGTGAAAGAAGCGGTTTTTCCCTTCAGCCGGTTTCCGGGGGTGGATACCATCCTGGGGCCGGAGATGAAATCCACCGGTGAGGTGATGGGCATCGACCGCAATTTCGGCCTGGCCTTCGGAAAGTCACAATTGGCCGCAGGTCAGAGGATCCCCCTTTTGGGGACGGTGTTCATCAGTGTGAAGGATACGGACAAGGCGGCGGCTCTCCCCGTTGCCATGGGGCTTTTCAACTTGGGTTTCAAGATTCTGGCTACCCAGGGCACTTCGCGGTTTCTGATGGAGAACGGGGTGACCAACGAGTCGCTGAACAAGGTGAGGGAAGGGCGCCCTCACGTGGTGGACATGATCAAGAACGGAGAAATTCATCTGGTGATCAACACCACCAGCAGCAAAAAAGCCATTGCCGAATCCTACTCCATTCGCAGGGCCTCTTTGACCCTCAATGTCCCTTATACCACGACCCTGGCCGGTGCGAAAGCGACCCTTGCCGCCATCCGGTCCATGTCGGAAGAGGACATGAAGGTGAAAACCATCCAGGAATACCATGGGGATTGACGATCCAGCCGTCGTAGCATTAGCTACTTTGGCGGAGTCGGCTTGACAAATGATCTATGAAGACGGGATGACCAATGAACGAAACAGAACCCAGGCGACCCAGGGATGAATGCGGTATTTTTTCTGTTTACGGCCATGAGGATGCGGCCAAACTGGCCTATTTCGGCCTCTATGCCCTCCAACACCGTGGTCAGGAGAGTGCGGGCATTGTGGCTTCCGACGGGAAGCAGGTCGTTGAACACAAGGCCATGGGTCTGGTTCCCGAGATATTTAATGAACGGATCTTAAATGGGCTCAAAGGCGATATGGCCCTGGGGCATGTGCGGTATTCCACCACGGGATCTTCACTATTGTGCAATGCTCAGCCTTTCAGGGTTCGCCATTCGGGCCACTCCATGTCCATTGCCCACAATGGCAATATCGTCAATGCCCACCAGATCCGTTCGGAGTTGGAGAAAAACGGGTCTATTTTTCAGACCACCATGGACAGCGAAGTGGTCCTGCACCTGATGGCGCGGCGTTTGAATAAGGGCATGGAACAGGCCATGATCGAGACCATGGGTCAGCTTCGGGGTGCCTACTCGGTGGTGGTTATGACCGAAGACAGCCTCATCGCCGCCAAGGATCCCAACGGTTTTCGGCCCCTGTGCCTCGGGAAACTGGGTTCCGGGTATGTCCTGTCGTCAGAAACCTGTGCCTTTGACCTGGTGGAAGCGGAATTTATACGGTTTATCGAACCCGGCGAGATTGTGATCATCAATAAAGAGGGTGTTAAGAGCATTCATTCGGGCATTCCATCCCGCCGAAGCCAATGCATTTTTGAATTGATCTATTTTGCCCGGCCGGACAGTAATGTATTCGGTGAAAATGTCTATCTCTTTCGAAAGCGGCAGGGAGCGCTTCTGGCCAAGGAATATCCAATGGACGTGGATTTTGTGATGCCCTTTCCCGATTCCGGAAATTACGCAGCCATCGGTTACGCCCAGGCATCAGGGATCCCCCTTGAAATGGGCATGATTCGAAATCACTACATCGGCAGGACCTTTATTCAGCCGTCCCAGAGCATGCGGGATTTCGGGGTGAAGGTGAAACTGAACCCGGTGAAGGATTTGCTGAAGGGAAAACGGGTATTGATTATGGAGGATTCCATTATTCGCGGCACCACGGCCAAGACCCGGGTGAAGACGCTCCGCGAGATCGGCGCAAAAGAGGTCCACATGGTGGTGAGCTGCCCACCCCACGCCTTTCCCTGCCATTACGGCATTGATTTCTCCACCCGGGGGGAGTTGATTGCAGCTCAGAAATCCGTGGAAGAGATTCGGGATTTCGTGGGACTTGACAGCCTGGGTTATCTATCCATCGACAATTTGAAAAAAGCCACCGCCATCCCCGACCAGGACCTCTGCTTTGCCTGTTTTAACGGGGAGTACCCCATCCCCATCGAAAAGGAAACCTCCAAGTTTTGTCTTGAGTAGGTCCTCTCGCGTTCCCACTCTCCCGCGTGGGAACGTATATATCCCTGTTCCACCGTTCTCAGTAAACCCACCCCAGAAATCCCAGGCACACAATATTGGCGATGGCGGCGGTGAGATAAAGGCATGCCACCACGAAAATCCTGGCTTTGTGGGATTTCAGCCAGAGGACGAAGATGATGGCCACGTAAAAGTGAAAATAGCCGAAAAAGAAAATCAGCCAGATTCCAGCAAAAGACCGGTTCCACCAGGGGTATTCCCATATGAGAAGTCCGCCCATATTGAGGCCGCATTCAACGAACACGCAGAAGGCCGAATAGGCGATGGCCCAGAACCACCGGTTGGGGATTCCCATTATTTTCTCAGCAGGATCCTCCGACAGGGTATGGTAATAAATGAAGCCGGCGATGGCGAACATGAACATGATTTCAATGTTCCAGCCCACCATGGTTCGAAGGGCGGTTTCTCCGGGGGCGGTCCAGCAGGCGGACCGCTGGGTGAAATGCAAGACCCAACCATTCCAGGTCTCATTGATAAAATCCATGCCGAAAAGTGTCAAGGCAGCATAGATGGCATTCCAGTTGCCCGAGGAACGTGCTTCTTTGATTTCCTTGGCATAAATGTACAAAACAATGGACAGCAAAGGGATGATGTACCACTTCAGCGTGGACAGATCTCTCAGGTTGGTGAGGGCGAGTTCAGATGCTTGTGTCATAGGTTCTGTACTCCTTCTGGGATAATCGTCAAAAACAGGGGCTCATGCAATCGTTTGCCTTCAGGAGCAGCATGCCTTTCGGATAATTTCCGCATACACTTCACAAGAGGCGATTAAATCAGCGATGGGGACATGGTCTTCAGGTGTATGAGCAAAACGCTCATCGCCGGGTCCGAAACCGGCACAAGGGATGCCGGCCCGCTGAATAAACGTGCCGTCCACCCCGAATTTCCATGTGGATACATCCCCTTCATCTCCAAGAACGGTCTTTGTCGCCTCTTGGGTGATTTGGACAATGGGTTCGCCCGGAGAGCAATAAAGAGGGGGGAAGTCTTTCACCAGTTCCACGGTTGCTTTGAATTCCGGGTCCACTTTTTTGCGGTCGTCAATGAGCGCTTCCAGCTCCCGTTTAACGGAAGCGGCTGTTTCTTCAGGGAGATACCGCCTGTCCAACGCTATTTCGCACCAGTCTGGAGTAATGGGCCCCAGCCTTCCGGGGCCGGATACAATATCAATGACCGTAAAGGTGCAATCCCCGAGCAAGGGGTGAGAAGGTAATTGATAATGCTCACGCATGTCCCCTATGAAATCGCACATTTTGTAAATGGCATTGACGCCGCGGGACGGGTTACTGGCGTGAGCGGTCTTCCCCTTAACACCCAGTGTAAATTCAAGTTTTCCCCGGTGACCCAGATGGGTTTGAAGGCGGGTGGCTTCTCCGCTGACGGCCATCCTTCCTTTTAAGCCACTCTGTTCAAGGAGCCTCAAAATCCCTTCGCCTTTGGCCATCTCTTCCCGGACGACCGCTGTCATGACAAAGGTCTTTTTGAGCCGAACCCCGCTGTCTTTAAGGGCTTTTGCGCCATAGATCATGGATGCCAAAGCGCCTTTCATATCACAGGCACCCCGTCCTTCGATCACCCGGCTCTTAACCCCGTATTTTGAACCATCCGCTATTTTCCCGGAATAAGGTTCGGGCATGTCACCGGGAGGGACATGGTCCATGTGGCCGTTAAAGATCAGTTCCGGTTGGGGATCATCACCATAAAGGGTGCCTGTCACATTGTGAATGGGATCAATTGCAACTTCATCAAAACCGATCTCCCGCATTTTATCCGCCACGAGGTTTGCCACATTTTCTTCCTGCATGCTCAAACTCGGCGTCTGGATCAGCTTCCGGGTGAAGTCGATGAGCCCATCTTCGTCGATTTTGAAAGAACATTTGTTTATCATTTCGTCAATATCCTAAATATGCCCTTTTCACATAATCATTGTCGATCAATTCCGATCCCTTTCCTTCCAGGGATACTTTCCCATTTTCCAGAATATATCCGCGTGAACTCATGTTCAACGCCAGCTTTGCGTTTTGCTCAACCAGGAGGATGGTGATGCGCCGCTCTTCAAAAACCTGAGTTATCACCTTGAAAATATTATCTCTGATGACCGGAGCAATCCCCAGGCTCGGTTCGTCGAGCATAAGAAGTTCAGGTGCCGAGAGCAGGCCGCGAGCGATGGCAAGCATCTGGGCCTCGCCGCCGGACAGGGTGCCGGCATTCTGCCTGCGGCGTTCCTTGAGACGGGGAAAAAGGTCGAAGACAAGTTTCATATCGCCCGTGACCGCGGTGTCGTCTTTGCGGGCGAATGAACCCATGCGAAGGTTTTCGCTCACGGTGAGCTCTGGGAAAACGGCGCGTCCTTCAGGGACCTGGACGATTCCCAAGGCCACGATTTTATGGGAGGGCAGGGTGTGAATCTCCTGGTCGTTCCACAGAATACTTCCGCTCCGGGGCTGGATAACGCCGGAAATGGTTTTGAGCAGTGTCGATTTACCCGCTCCGTTGGATCCCAGTAAGGCGACCAGTTCGCCGTCATTTACCTGCATGGATACATCATGGAGCGCCACGGCTTTGCCGTAAGCCACTTCCAGGTTTTCAATGCGCAGCATCGGTATCATCTCCTAAATATGCTTCAACCACTTGTGGGTCCGTATAGACTTTCATGGGATCACCTTCAGCGATCTTTTCCCCGTAGTGAAGAACGATGAGTCGGTGGGAGATGTCCATAATGACTTTCATCACATGTTCTATGATGAGAATGGTGATCCCCTGTCGGTTGATCTGTTTGATGAGTTCGATCTGGTCCACCAGCTCAGCGGGATTGAGCCCGGAACTGGGTTCGTCCAGGAGGAGAAGTCTGGGCCGTGTTGCCATGGCCCGGGCAATTTCCAGACGCTTGGAGAGGGCGTAGGGCAAGCTCCCCGCTTGTTCGTCCCCATACTGGTTGATCCCTACGAAGTCGAGAAGCCTGTCCGCTTCCCGGACAGCCTCTTTATTGTCGGTCAACGCGGAGGACTTGCTGAATATGGCTTTTCCCATGAGCTTCCATGGACCATTCCTTCGCCGGTCCACCAGAGCGGCCAGAATGTTTTCCCGGGCAGTGAGCTGACTGAAGATGCGCACGATCTGGAATGTGCGGGCGATGCCCATATTATTGGTGGTGTAGGCTTTGCATCGTGAGATGTCTCTATCGTCAAAGACGATCCTGCCGGAACTGGGCGAAAATGCCCCCGAGATGAGGTTGATCAGCGTTGTTTTCCCGGCCCCGTTGGGGCCGATGAGCCCCATGATATTGCCCTCTTTGATGCTGAAACTCACGTCTTTGACCGCACAAAGCCCGCCAAAGTTTTTTGTCAGCTTTTCCGTGCGAAGGATTTCACTCATGTTTTATCTCCTCCTTTCGAGACCGGGCGATCGCCACTGAAACGTTCTATCAGCCGCCGTAGAACCCCGGCCAACCCCTCGCGCATGAACAAGATGGTTAAGATCAACATGAAACCATAAACCACCAGCCGGATATCGACTTTGATCACTTCTTCCAGGTAGCGCAGCCATTCAGAAAAGAAAGTGAGCGTCACCGCCCCCAGGATAGGGCCGGCAATGGTTCCCAGGCCTCCTATCATGGTCATGGTCAGAATATCGAAGGTGGTATGCAGGGCCATGGCTTCGGGGCTCACGAGACGGATGAAATGGGCGAACAGCGCACCTGCGAATCCGGCGAAAAAAGCACTGACCGTGAAAACCGCCAGTTTGTATCCGGTGCTTCTGATGCCGATACTCCGGGCCCCCGGTTCGTCGTCACGCAAGGCCTGCAAACTCACCCCGAATTGAGATTGGGTAAGCCGCCGTATGCAGAAAAAGGTGATGATCACAGCGGCCAGAACCACATAATAGTAGTCCTTTTCCAGGTAGAACTTAAATGACCAATCTCCCAATCTGATGGGGGTAAGGAGCGGTACGCCGCTGAGGCCCAGTGAACCCCGGGTCAGGTCCACCCAGTTGACGGCCACGATGCGCAGGATCTCCGCAAAACCGATGGTGGTAATGGCAAGATAGGGGCCTGACAGTCTTAAAGAAGGGATCCCCAGGAGAAATCCGAAGAAGGCCGCAACCAATCCGCCTGCAAAAAGTCCGAACCAGGGGGAGATTCCCAACTTCATGGCCAGAAGCGCGCTGGTGTACGCGCCGATGCCGTAGAACGCGGCATGTCCCAGATTAAGGAGTCCCGTATATCCCGCCAACAGGTTCCAGCTCATGCAGAGGATCATGAAGATGCCTGAAATCACCACAATGTGCATGAAATAACGGTCCCTGATGACCTGTGGTAGAAAAATTAATGCCACCAGTATGGTAAATCGGCACAGCCATTTTTTGGTATTATCGCTCATGCCGCCTCCTTATCACCAAATAGGCCTGCCGGACGAATAAGCAGTACGAGTATGATAATGGCAAACCCGATGGCATCCTTATATCCCATGGCAATATAGTTGCCGCCCAGGGTCTCGGCCACGCCGAGAATAAAGGCGCCGAATATGGCGCCCCGGATGCTGCCCATTCCCCCCAGAATTGTCACCACAAAGGCTTTCAGGGTGGGCATGGCGCCCATGAGCGGATAGACCGCAAAGAGGGTTCCGTACAGTACGCCGCCGATGCCTGCCAGGGCCGTACCAATGGCAAAGGTCAGGAGGTACACCAGATTGATATCAATCCCCATGAGTTGGGCTGCAAAACGGTTCTGGCTTGTGGCCCGAATGGCCACCCCCATTTTGCTTCTGTTGAGGAAGAGTTGTAGAATGGCGATGGTTACAATGGAAAACCCAAAGCAGAAGATCCTTAGGACGCTGGTGGAGACAGGACCCATTCGGACCGTTGCGCTGCCGAAAGGGTCGGGGATCATGCGGGGGGTTGCTCCGAACAGCAACTGGGCCAGATTTTCCAGCAATATGAACAATCCGATGGAGACCATGATAATGTCGATGTCGGTCCAGCGCGTCAGGAGCGGCCGGAAAATCAGCCGTTCCGTAACGATGCCTAAGAGGCCTACTACGGCTGCTGCGGCCAGGACCGAACCGACCCACCCCATCCAGCCCGGAAACCACGCCGTGATGAAAAGCGCCACATAGGCCCCCATCATGCAAAAATCGCCCTGGGCGAAATTGCTGATCTTCATGACCCCGAAAATCATGGTCAACCCAACGGCGACCAGACTGTAGAGGCTGCCGATAATCAGGCCGTTTAAAACTTGCTGTAAAAATAAGGATTCCATATTCCGTCCATACTTTATCCAGAGGTCAGTGCCGGGATATTCAGGTATCGCGAAGCCACGTCTCATGCGCAATGTCACTGTTCCGGGGCAGAAAAACGAAGCTTCGCGGGCCTGAAATCTTACGTATCAAACAGTTGCTGCTATTTACACTTTCTTTCCGACCAGGGCTTCGGCGCTTCATATTTGGCGGCGGCACGCTGGGTAGGAAAGATAATCTGGGTGTCGGGTTTGCAGTCTTTATCCAACTGAACCTGAACCACTGAGGGGATTACGGTGTAAACCTGGCCGTCTTTTCCGAACTTGATAAGCCCTTGGGAAAGTTTCATGTCTGTCTTGGCCAATTGGTCGCGGATTTTCAGACGATCTTTCGCTAGATCATCGGTGGGTTTCCCGGCCTTTTTGACGGCCGCCAAAATGACCTGTAAGTTGTCATAACCCTGGCTGGAAAAGATGCCGGGACGGCTTCCCGGATATTTTTTCAGAAAAGCATTTACAAAGGCTGCCGTGACCGGGTCTTTCATGGCCTTGGTGGGTTCCAGGGAGGACCCCATGGCGTATTCGCTGATGGGACCGGTCATTTTAAAATAGGCCTGGGTGAACTGTCCGCCCACGCCGATCCATTGGGTGGCGTAGTTCAGCTCCTTTGCCTGTTTCTGTATCAGAGCGGCTTCAGTGGTAGACGCAATGTTAAACACCACATCCGGGTTGAGATCCTTCAGTTTGCTGATGGCCGAGGTAAAATCGGTTCCGCCGATTTCGAAGTACAGATTTGCCAAAACTTTGGCTCCGATCTTCTTGCACTGCTCCTCCCAAATCTTCTGCCCGTCACGTCCGTAATCGGAATTTTCCATGAAAAATGCCACGGTTTTGGGCTTTTTCACCTGGGCCAGCCAAAGGTTGATGCCGTTTAGGAACATGGGGCTGTTGGGACTGGTTCTGAACACGAAGTCATAGCCTCGGTTTGTGATGGTGGGGCTGATGGCAATGGCCACCACAACAGGGCATTCCTCGAACTGACAAAATTCGCTGGTGGCGATATTGACGCTGGAGCAGTATCCCCCGCCCACCACGAGGACGTTGTCCCGGGTGACGAGTTTTTTGACCGCTGCAAGTCCTTTATCCGGTTTGCACTCGGTATCGGCAAATGCAATTTCAACCTTTTTCCCAAACAGTCCGCCTTTTGCATTGACCTCGTCAAGCGCAAGCATCATGCCTTTTTTCATTTCACCGGCATTAAACGCCAAAGAACCGGTGAACGGCCCCAGGATGCCAATTTTAATGGTGTCTGCTGCAAAGGCGGTTCCACCGGTGCCAAGCGAAATGCACAAAACCAGGGCCAATAAAAAAATTGAAAATCGACTCTTTTTCATGTTACTTCCTCCTGTAAAATTGTTGAATGAGAACCGCCCATTGGCGGACAATCGCCGGAGCTATACCCAAATGGTATGGAAGTCCGGTTAAAACGCAGGTGAATCTTCGTAATCAGTCAATAATATGGCACCAACGTGCCAGAAATAGGGCATAGGCTTTGGCCGTATGAATGACGCTGTTGATGTCAACCCGTTCGTTATCGCCATGGATGTTTTCGGCAATGGGTCCGAAGCATGTGGCATTGCCCTTTCCGAAATGCACGAATGATCTTAAATCCGTGGTCGCGGTTGAGACGAATTCCTGGGCAGGCCGCTCGGACAGGGACATTTGACAGTCGCTCAAGGTCCTGAAAACGGGATGGTTTGAATCAACCGTGTGCCCTTCAGAGCGAAAGCCGTAAAAATTGAGCTTCGGGGGGTTTTGGGCCAGCCAATCATCTTTTCGGGCTGCGTTCTGAATGCATTCCGTCACCTGTTGATGGATGCTTTCATAGGAAACCCCCGGGAAAAAACCGATCCGGCAATGAAATTCCGCTTCTCCGGGCACGGTAGACGGCCAGTCTCCGCCCTTAATAATACCGATGTTGAGATTCACGGGATGCTCAAGACCAATGAACGCGGGGTGGACTGTACGGTTCAGCTCTTCTTCCAGACCACGGAGAGCCTGAAACAGGGGATGGCATTTCTCAATGGCATTGACCCCGCTCCCGGCTTCAAGGACATGGACGGGAACACCCGACAAGAGAACTTTGAACCAGGCGACGCCCACCTGGCTGGTGAGAATCGTCGGGCCGAAAGGTTCGGGGATGAGGACCGCTTCCGCGTCAATACCGGCATTCCGACAAGCCAGGGCACCGTTCCCGCTGCATTCCTCTTCGATGACGGCCTCGATGGTTACCGGCGCTTGGAGTCCCATTCCGGCCTTATCAACGGCATGGAGGGCATAGGTCATGGCCGCGACCCCGGCCTTCATGTCCCCGGCTCCGCGGCCGTATAGCCAACCGTCTTTCTGAAAGGGATCGAACGGGTCCCGCTTCCACCGGCTGAGGGGTTCCGGGCTCACCACGTCAAGGTGGCCGTTAAAGAGAGCGCTTTTCCCTCCCACAGCGTCGGCCGGCCGTGTTGCTGTTACATTGTATCGGCCTTCATAATCCCAGGGTACCGGCGCGAATCCAGGATGATCCGCCAGTTCCTGCGGCGATATCTTAACCCGAAAGGGATCAAGACTGAGGCGGCCCAGTTCATTTTCCATGACTTCGAGCACTGACGCCTCTTTTCCGAGGGTGCTGGGACAAGCCACCAGTCGGCTCGTGAAATCTAGAATCTCAGGGATCAGGGATTCCACTGTGCTCATGAGTTTCTGTTCTGATGAGTTCATGTGTCACTTCCCGTATTGAGAATTATGGTGGATAGCGCTAGGGTCCTATTATTTTCAAAGGGTGGAAAACTGTTCCTCCATAATGGCAAGACCTTTCCCTCCACATCCTCAACAAGAGCGCCTTTGGCCCTTTTGACGAAGATCGGCGTAATGTTGAAAGGGCCTTGAGGAACATGCTTCGCTCTCAATTCCATTAGTTCTTTGTTGGTTTTTTGCGCCATTTTCACGCTCCCATTCTACAAGCGCTCAGAAACTTTCACGCCTATTTTTCTAGGTAGAGATCCTTCAGGCGGTTCAGGAACTCCTGATCTCGCTGCTGAACGGCCTTGTCCAGGTCTTCTTCCGAAAAATCCACCGTATAATCGTAAAATCCCTTGCCGGTTTTGATGCCGTCATTTCCTTCTGAGATCAGTTCGTCCAGCGCGGCGGGCGGTGTTGTTCCGCTTTCAATGTTGGGCAACAGATTGGCGCAGACGCTCCGCCAGAGCTTTACGCCCCCCATATCAATGGTGAGAAGCGGTCCGATGCTGGCCAGACGGAAGCCCATGCTTCCCTTGACGGCCCGGTCGATATCCGCGGCGCTGGCAACCCCCATTTTGTATAGGTTCAGCACTTCACGAACCATGGCAATTTGAACGCGGTTGACAATGAACCCGGGGATTTCCCAATTGATCTTGACAGGGCTCTTCTTGATCTTCTCCATTAAATCATATGCGATATCCACGGTTTCATCGCTGGTATCCTCATTTTGCACCACTTCCACCGTGGGGACGATATGGGGGGGATTAAACCAGTGGGTCACCACCAGTCTGGATTTCTTTTTGACTCTTTCCCCTATCTTCTTAAGGGTCAATGAGGAGGTGTTGCTGGCGATGATGGTATCTTCATTAGAGAACGATTCGATTTTTTCAAAAAGCCCCTGTTTGAGATTTAAATCCTCGGGCGCCGCCTCCACGATGAAGTCAGCATTAGAAACCGCTTTTTCAAGATCCGTGGTGGTGGTGAGTTTTTCCATGCATGTTTCAATATCTTCTTCTTTGATGAGGTCCGATCTGAAAAAGAGTTCCAGATTTTTCTTAACGTGCGCCCTGGCGGTGGCCAGAATGGGCTCGGATATATCGAAAAGCATCACCGGGTACCCGCCCATGAGAAAACTCTGGGCAATGCCGTGCCCCATGATGCCCGATCCCAGAACTGTAATGTTTTTAATGTCTTCAAGTTTCATTGATTTGACTCCTGTACATTCTAGCTGTTAGCGGGTTATGCTTTTTCCGCAAGAAAATTGTCTCGGATGGTCCGTTTCATGGTTTTTCCGGCCGCATTTCGAGGGAAGTCATCCAAAACAATCGCCTGGTGAATCCGCTGGAATTTGGCACTGACCCGCCCGTTGGTCCACTCGACCAGTTCTCCAGCGGTGATGTTCGCTGTGTGGGTCAGGGTGACGGCGGCAATTGGGGTTTCGCCCCATTTTTCATCCTGGATGCCGAATACCGCCACTTCCATGACATCCGGGTGTTGAACGATAATCTCCTCGATGTCCTTGGGATATACGTTGACGCCGCCTGATATGATCATGTCCTTTTTACGATCCACCAGGTAGAGAAAGCCGTCTTCATCCACGTACCCCATGTCTCCCGTAGAGAGCCATCCCCCGATAACGGCCTGGCGGGTCAGTTCGGGACGGTTGTAGTATTCCACCATCTGAATGGGGCCTTTCCCAACGATTTCACCGACTTGACCCGGTGGAACCTGGTTTTTGTCATCATTCTCGATGCGAAGGTCAAAAAAGGCGGTGGGCGCCCCCACGGAACCGGTCTTTTTTTCGTAATCATTTCGGTCCAGGATGGTCATAAACCCTTCGGTCAACCCGTAGAGTTCATAGAGCCGATTGGGCAGATGTTTGATGAGTTCTTCCTTATGTTCCTTGTGTAGCGGCGCCCCAACGGAGCAGATCATCTCCAGGGTCGACAGGGCTTCGGCTGAAAAATTGGCGGAATGGAGTACTCCCACAACCTGGGAGGGCACCATCATCACATGGGTCACCTTTTCACGCCCGACGGTATCGATGAAGGCTTCCGTATCAAATTGAGGATGAAGGATAAAAGTGCCCCCGAGGAACATGGAAGCCAGAAGGGTAATAAACGCGCCGTTAAATACCAATGCCCCCGAGTGGAGCATGATACTTTCAGGGGTCATGCGAAAGATTGAGGCTGACAGGGTAGCGTAGGCGACACGGATTTTGTGGCTGATGACAATGCCTTTGGGGTGGCCGGTGGTGCCGCTGCTGTACATGATATTGTAGATATCGTCCTCATGGATCTCAATGCCTTGGGGGTCAGCATCACTGGCTTTCGCCTTGAGCCCGTGATAATCCCGGTATCCCGGCATGTCGCCGCCGTCGATCAGCAGGAATCGATCGTTCGGGATTGCGGGCAGATCTTTCCTGATTCGGTCCAGTGTCGCCACCATGGCAGAACTGGTCACCACCATTGTGGTGTCGGAATCGTTTAAGAGGGATTTAAGGCCCTCGGCCAGCAGCAACATGCTGTGGGGAACGGCCACGGCGCCGATTTTGGCGGCGGCCCAGTAGACTTCAAGGATCTCCATGCAGTTGGGCAGCAGGGTGGAGATCTTGTCTCCTTTTTGAATGCCCATATGCAGCAAGGCATTTGCCAACCGGTTGACGTTCTGGTTGTATTCTTTATACGTCAAACGACGGTCTTCAAAAACCAGTGCCAGTTTGTTCGGCTGATATTGCGCATGGCGGCTTAAAAGATTTCCAATATCCATAATATGTTTTTACTCAATCAGTTTGACATGACTTTCGGCAGCCATAGGCAAATTTGGGGGAAAACGATGATGAGAATGACGACCAGCACTTGAATGCCCACAAAAGGGACAACACCGCGATACATTTCGGGGAGATCCAGTCCCACATTGATTCCTTTCAGATAAAAGATGGAGTAGGCAAAGGGAGGCGTGAGGAACGAAATCTGTAAACTGGTGCAAATGACCAAACCTACCCACAGGGGATCAAAACCCAGCGTCAAAAGCATGGGTGAGAAAATCGGGACAATAATCATCAGGATCCCGATCCAATCAATGAACATACCGAGGAACAGAATGATCACGAGCATGGTGATAAATATCCCCCACGGACCCAGACCAAAAGACTCCATGGTGTTCGTAATGACCTGACCGCATCCGGCGCTCAAAAAAGCGCCCGTAAACAGGCTGGCCGCTACTGCAATAAAGACGATCATGGCTGTTACCCGGATGGTGACAAAGCAATTGTCTTTAAACGTCTGCCAGGTAAGGCCCTTATAAACCAGGCCCAGTAGTGTGGCCCCAATGGCGCCTACGGCCCCGGCTTCAGTGGGTGAGGCAACGCCGAAGAAAATTGAGCCCAGGACCAGAAAGACGAGAAAAAGAGGGGGGAGGAGATATCTTAAGCCGTCTATGAGGGATTCCTTCGTAAATATGTTCAGACGTTCCTCAGGGGGCATGGCGGGGCCCATACTGGGATTGATTGCACACCGGATCAGGATATAGACAATGTATAGTAACCCCAGTAACATTCCGGGAACGATGGCCCCTGCGAACATCTGCAGGACAGACACGCCTGCCATGGGCGCGTAGAGGATCAGCATGATGGAAGGGGGGATTAGAATCCCAAGGGTGCCTCCTGCGCACACACATCCGCTGGCAAGGGATTTTGAATACCGGGCCTTAAGCATTGAAGGAACCGCCAGAAGCCCGATGGCGGTCTCGGAGGCGCCCACCACGCCGGTGGTCGCGGCAAAAATCACGGCAAGGATCACTGTAGCCACAGCCAGCCCTCCGTTCATTCCGCCCATCCATCTGTGTAAGATCCGAAATGCCTTCTCTGCGACTCCCGAGGCTTGCATCATGTTGCCCATGAAAATGAAAAGGGGAACCGCTGCCAGGATGTAGGCTGAAAGAACGCCGTCCATAACCCGCGGGGCGATCATGTACATAAACCCCGGTCCTGACGTCAGAAGACCGAAAAAAACCCCTACAGTGCCGACGCCGAAAGCCAGTGGAAAGCCGGCCAACAATACCAGGAGGCTCAATATCATCAATATGGTCGTGAGCTCAGGACTCATGGGGCTCTCCTTTTATGGCGACTGTAAGCGCTCTGATAAATTCCGCGATTCCCTGAAGGTAAAAAAGGAAAATGCCAAAAAGAATGGCCATTTTAAATGGGGCTAAAGAGGGCCGCCAGACACTTGCATGGCTAGTTTCTCCATGCGTCAATGCCCAGAAGGCATTTTCGCCGCACTTATAAAAGAGAATTGAAAAGAAAGGGAAGAAGAGGAAGATGTAACAGATCACATCCATCCTGGCCTTCCCCCGCGTCGAAAGCTTGCTATAAAGTAAATCCATACGCACGTGCCCCTTGCGGTAATGGCAGTAGGCGGCGCCGAGCATTGTGTAGCTGCCATAGAGCATATACGTCAGGTCATAGGGCCAGAAATTGGCTTTGGCGAACAGATATCGCACTGTAATATCATAGCCGATGGCAAGGGTGAGAATCACCACAAGGAAGCTGGCGCACTTCCCGGTCCACTCGCTGGCACGATCGATGATGCGGAGGAACTTCTCCATGCGAATACACCTCATCTCTCAGGCCCTCTCAAATGAAATTGCACACAGAATGCCGACAGTACAATCCCGCTGAAAAAACCCCATACGAAATAGATTGAGGAATTGAGAAATCTCGAAATTTTCCCAACCCCCTAAGTCCGGTTTATAAAGGCAAGGGGCATTACACCGGTAATATTTCCAGGGTAATGCCCCTGTTTACTTCAGTTAACTACGTTACGCCATTTCCCTGGATTTAATGGGGGAGACTATAGAGTTTATGATACGGATACCATTGTTCACTGAATTTCTGGATGGAATTCCATACCTTGGCGAAATTTTTGTCCTTGGACGCACGCTTATCCAGGTATTCCGTGGCCCATTTCTGCATGGTGGTTACGGTTTCCGGGTCCATGGTCACCCAGGTAATCCCTTTTCCCTGCAAAAACTTGATTGCCTCGATATTTTTCTGTTCCATCCAGAGCCACTCATCCAACCTGCTCTGGTTTACAGCCGCCTTGAGTGCCGCCTTCAGATCATCAGGCAGGGCTGCATAGGCATCTTTGTTGATGAGAAGTTCTGTCTGGGAGGCAGGCTGATGAATACCCGGAAGCATCACAAATTTACAGACCTCCCAGATGCCCAAGGTCTTGTCAAAGGCGGGGATGGAGTATTCGGCCGCATCGAGGACCCCTCTTTGCAGGTTCGGCATGATTTCCCCCCCGGGGCAGAAGATCACAGAAAATCCGTGCTCCTGAAGGACATCGCCCATCAAAGGCATCATGCGCATCTTCAATCCCTTGAAATCTTCCAGTTTTCGGATGGGCTTTTTTGCCCACATAAAATTCTCCATGGAAATGGGAGCTGCCGGCAATACCTTCACGTTAAAGCCGTAATCGTCATAGATTTCCTGCCACAATTCCGTGCCACCGCCTTCGTTAAGCCACATCTGCATGCCGAGGGTATTCAGTCCCCCGGGGGAGGCAGTGAAAAGGGGCGAAACGGGGATCTTGCCCACCCACATGGCCGAATAGCTGTATTGGGCCTGGTATGCCCCTTGACTGACGGCTTTTATCCCCTCGAAAGGGGGCACCAGAGCGCCGGCAGGATGGACCTCAAAAACCAGCCGTCCACCGGTCGCCTTTTTGACCTTTTCAGCCATACGTACCAAGGTGTCATGGTATAACATGCCGGCTGGCACAAACCCCTGAACTTTCCATTTGATTACTTTTTCCGCTGCCATACAAGGAGTGGCCAGAAACATCAACGCAGCCATAACCAACAGTGCTTTAACCCAAAAATTTTTCATAAGAAGAACCTCCGAAGTTGATTGTTTGTTTGATCTGATATCCTTTCCCAATAATGACCGCTAAGTAAAAAATCACCTCCCTTCGCCATAGGAAAATAAACCAATTCGCTGCATATCATAAAGCGCGAAATATGAATTCTGTCCTAGTGGGTCTAAGGAATACTAATCCCGGACCTTTTTGTCAAACAGCGATTTCCATGAATTTACGGTTAATCACCATTTGGGTTCCCGATGCAGTGCCCTCTTATTTGGTGGGTTTTTTGACAATGGCATACCCCTCTTTTTCAAGGCTTTTTGCCAACGCTTTAACCAGCAGGGGTTTCAGGAAATTGACCCATTCCTCAGCCACCACCATGCCCTCTTTTGCAATCGCGGGTCTGAGTGCGGTCACCTTTTTCCCCAGAGGGGTTTCATAAAATTGGATCAGGGTCTGAATTTCACCTATGGTGTAGTGCTTGTCGTAGAGCGGGACGACCCTATCCATAAGACCTCCCTTGGCTGAGATCTGTCGTTTCACCAGGGTCAGGGTAGTGCCTTTCAGGATGGCAAAGACCGTTTCCGAAACGGCCTGGTTGTTCTGGGCTGTCGCCTCTTTGAGAATGGGAAAAAAGCGTTCAAGGGCGTTTTCGGCTGTCAGCATAACCACCTCTTCCAACCTGATCAAGTCGAGCAACTTTTTGATATCCTGGATTTTTGATGGATCGATGGGTTCGACTTCCGCTTTTGCAGGGACGGCAGCGAAAAGGAGAAAGATCATGACGCAACAGATGGTCCATAACGTGGTTCGATTTCTTTTCATGACGATATACACCTCATAATGGATATGTTATGTTTTTTGGCAAATGGTTTTGGTTTCCAGCCTGAGCTTCGTTGGGTTGGGATAGGTTTTTACAATTGACATCATTTCCCCCGAGGCACATGAGGGAGATCAAAATATGTCTGTATTGAAGACATTAGTCAAGGATATTTGCCGGATTTGAAGCAATTATTCGGTTTCGATAACAATAGATGCTCCGACGATATGCAGTCCCTATAATTGGCGCCATTTTGCTTCTGTTCCTTGTTCTGATGGGCTCAGGATGTCGGCTTTCCTACCTGTTTCACGTGGCCAAAGGGCAGATACAGCTGTTGAACGGCGCCATGCCCATATCGGAGGCATTGAATTCCGAGTCCTTTACGCCGGATCAACGAAACAAGCTCCTGCTGGTCGCTCAAATCAAGACCTTCGGGGAAGAGGAACTGGGTTTAAAAAAAACCAGTAACTATGAGACCGTTTATCCCCATTTGAACCGGAATCCCATTTTCGTTGTCTCTGCTTCAGAAAAGGACCAATTTTTACTGAAAACCTGGTGGTTCCCCATCGTGGGCCATTTGCCTTACCTGGGATTTTTTGATCTGGAAGAGGCCAAAAAGGAGCGGGAACGACTAAAACAGGAAGGTCTGGACGTGTACGTGGGCAGGGCCGGGGCGTACAGTACGCTAGGATGGTTCCAGGATCCGGTCACCATGAATCTCATTGATGGGAGCACACCCCAACTGGTGAATACACTCCTTCATGAAATGACCCATGCAACCCTTTATGTTAACGGACAGGGCGCGTTCAATGAGGGGCTGGCCGTGCTGGTGGGAAAAGTGGGGTCGTTTCAATTTTTTGAAAAGACCTTTGGGCCGGCACATCCTTTCGCAGTTAAGGCCCGGAATGCTCTGGCGGATGAGCGGCTGTTTTCACGGTTTTTAAATGCGTTCATGACTGAGATGAAAAACGTTTACAGTCTTGAGGTGGATTACGAAGAGAAGATAGCGCTCAAAAAGGCGGTTTTTGCAGCATATCACAGCAAGTTTGAAGCGTTGACAAAGGATTTGAAAACCCGCCAATTTGTCCATTTCGGTCAAATGCCGCTAAATAATGCCTATTTGATGACCGTGGCACTGTATCACCGGTATTTTGAACTCTTTGAGGCGGCTTTGGCGGGAAACAACGGCTCCATCAGGGAGATGCTCCTCTTTCTGGATGGATTCTCTCAGAAAGAGGGGGATCTTATTGAACGGTTGCGGAACAATGGTGAATGATCCCAAATACTAAATAGCGCCCATTTTTTTAAGCTGGTTGACAATGTCCGCTTCCGCCATGAAGCCCATGTGGTGATGGACTTTCTTCCCTTCCTTGTCAAAAAACACCTGCACCGGCACGGCCTGCACATTAAATCGTTTTGCCAGCATCTGGTTTTCCCTAACGGGGATGGAGATGACATTGATGGTATCGGCGTATTTTTTCTTGAGCTTCTTAACAATGGGTTTCATCATTTCGCATGGCGCACACCCGGCATCACTGAACTGGATCATGGTGGGTTTGCCTGAAAGCCGCGCACGGTCCAGGGGGTTGTCCCTGGCCATTTTCACCTGCTTCTTGGCCCAGTCTTCGTTAATGTGCATTTCAGCTTTTCCGGCAAGGCCCTGGATGTGGGCTTGCAGGGTTTCCTGCTTTTTTTGCTGGAGCAAAAGCCCCTGAATGGGCTCTTTTACCTGATCAAAGGGCACTCCGCCAACCATTTCCCGGTTCTCGTCGTAAAAGGTCTTGGCGGCCTTTTCCGAAACCGTCGCCCCTTTGGTGACGCGGTCGATATAGGCCTGGAACATTTGTTCATTTGGCGGCTCTGTTGCGATGCCCATGGATTTCGCGTCATCTTTGATCAATTGCTCCATTACTTCCTGATCCAGGAGAAAAAGCATGTTTTTCTCCAGCTCCTTTCGAATTTCAGGCGTAACTTGACCAAATATGCCTTCAACAAAGGAGTCCTTGATTTCAAACCCTTTGGCTTTTAAGAGCAGGCTTTTATCCATTTTTTCCAATTTGGCGGATTTTAAGATCCCTTCCGAAAAATCGGGATAAACCGTCCCCATGGTAGGTGCTTCAGCGGACAGGGCTGACGAGATAGGGGTTGAGATCCATAAAATGGCCCCAACCGCCATGATGGTGATAATCCATTGCAATCGTTTCTGTTTTATCATTTCGTTTTTTGACTCCTGTTTGTATGATACATTCACGTCTGGTAAGATAGCCCTTCAGGTTGGATTGTCAACCGTTTTAAACGAAGGAGGGTTCAGGTATTATTTGACAGTTTGGAGCAAATAGGGGTACAAGTCATTTTTGTCTTTCCTGGCCCCGGTTGCTGAAAGCCGGGAGATTGAAGGGTTATTTCCATGACGTTCAACGAGAAATGTGAGGGTTGATGTGAAAATTAAAATATGGATCGGTTGTGCGCTGCTGTTCGTCCTTCTGGCTTTTTCCCTGGTGTCCATTTATCCGGATTGGCTTTGGTTTGAAAACCTGGGATTTTCATCGGTTTTTCGGACCATGCTTTTCACCCGAATCGGGTTTGGTACGGTAGTCTGGCTTTTTCTGATCCTGATTATCGCCATTAATCTTCATGTGGCCAGACGTTTGAGTCCGGTCCCCGGTCCCGGAAGCCCTTTTAAGGAGGACGCCGGTATTGCGGCTCAGATCGGGCTTTCCGTCAAAACCCTGAACCTGCTCTTCCTGGCCCTGATCCTCATCGCCAGTTTTGTGCTGGCCTCAAAAGGCTCCCAGAAATGGGATCTGGTTCTACGCTACCTCTACCAGGAGCCCTTTGGCGGCATTGACCCCATCTTTGGGCGGGATATTGGGTTTTATATCTTTGTCCTTCCATTCTACGCATTTATCCGGAATGGATCGATGGTGCTGTTTCTCTTTGCGGCCGGTTTGACCGTCATCTGGTATTTGAAAAACGGGGCGTTGCAAATTATAGGTGAGATAACCCAGGTGGAAGGGCAACCGCCAACACTTCCAAAAATCTCCGTGGCTCCCGGGGTGGGCAGACACCTGGCTTTTCTGGCCGGCATCATGGTGCTGCTCCTGGCCTGGGGCTACCAACTGAAAATCTATAGCCTGATGTATTCAACCCAAGGTCCCGCATTCGGCGCCAGTTATACGGATGTGCATGTGAATGTGTGGGCGTACAGGGTTTTGATTGTGATATCCATCGCCTTTGCCGGCCTCCTTTTTATCAATGCCTTCAAACCCGGGATGAAACGGCTCTTGATCGGGGGAGGGGTCTGGGTGGGATCCATATTGGTGTTTACCATCGTTCTGCCCATGGCGATTCAGAAGGTAGTGGTGAAACCCAATGAGTTCACAAAAGAATCCCAATATATCTCCCACAATATTGCTTCCACCCGAGAGGCCTACAACCTGAACAAGATCAGGGAGGTCAGTTTTGAGGTCAATGACAACCTGAGCCTGGAAGAAGTAAAACAGCAGCGGGTCACCATGCAGAATATCCGGATCTGGGATGAACGGCCGTTGCTCAAAACCTACCAGCAGATTCAAGCCATACGGCTCTACTACAGCTTTAACAATGTGGATGTGGATCGTTATATGATTGAGGGACAGTACCGGCAACTCATGCTGGCCGCAAGGGAACTGGTGGTGAAACAGCTTCCCGCCCAGGCCAATACCTGGGTCAACCGTCATCTGACCTATACCCATGGTTACGGCCTGGCCGCAAGCCCGGTCAATGAAGTCACCCGGGAAGGGTTGCCAAGGCTTTTTATCAAGGACCTGCCCCCCATCTGTGAAGCGGGCTTAGAAAAAATAGACCGGCCCGAGATCTATTACGGGGAGATGACCGACCAGTATGTGCTGGTCAAGACCACCAGCAAGGAATTCGATTTTCCAAAAGGGGACAAAAACGTCTATTCCGTCTACCAGGGCAGGGGAGGGGTGCCCATCAACTCGTTTATCCGGCGGCTTCTCTATGCCGTTAGTTTTCAGGACCCCCAGATATTTTTCACCAACTACCTGACGCCTGAGAGCCGCATCATGTACAACCGCCGGATCAAGGGGCGGGCCAAGGCCATCGCGCCGTTTCTCTCCTACGATCAAGATCCCTACATGGTCCTTTCCGAGGGGAAACTTTACTGGATCCTTGATGCCTATACCACATCGGATATGTACCCCTACTCCACCCGAAGTCACAGCCCCTTTGACCGGGGTATTCTGAATTATATCCGGAACGCCGTCAAGGTGACCATTGACGCTTATAATGGGGATGTCAACTTTTACCGTATGGACGAACAGGATCCCATCGCCCGTGTCTACAATCGAATTTTCCCCGGCCTTTTCAAGTCTTTCAGCGATATGTCCGAGGATCTGAAACGGCATATTCGCTACCCCAAAGATTTTTTTCATATCCAGGCGGCCACTTACACGCGATATCACATGGAGGATGTGCAGGTTTTTTACAACCAGGAAGATTTGTGGCAGCTCCCCGATGAAATGTACGGGGACAGCCGGCAGAAAATGGAACCCTATTACATCATCATCAAATTGCCTGAAGGGGAGAAAGAAGAATTTCTCCTGATGCTCCCCTTTACCCCTTCCAAAAAGGACAATATGATCGGATGGCTGGCAGCCAGAAGCGATCTGCCCGAATACGGGCGCCTGATTGTTTATAAACTGCCCAAGGAAAAGCTGGTCTACGGACCCATGCAGATTGAGGCCAGGATAGACCAGCAGACCGATATCTCCCGGGAGTTGAGCCTGTGGGATCAAAAGGGCTCCCGGGTCATTCGCGGGAATCTCCTGGCCATTCCCGTATTGGACGCTTTTGTTTATGTGGAACCCATCTATCTGGAGGCCAAACAGGAGGACATCCCCGCGCCCTCTACCGGTGGACGGCCCGCAGGGGTGGGGCAGAAACTGAAATCAAAACTGGGGCCGGCTTCATCGGGCGGCGATCCGACCCGGGCCGCATCCTTGCCCGAGTTAAAGCGTGTGATTGTGGCCGTGGGGAACCGGGTGGCCATGGAACGGACCCTTGACCTGGCCTTGAGCCGTGTGCTGGGTAAAGGGACGGGGCGCGGAAAAACCGATGTGCCGGCTGCTACGAAGTTCCTTGAAACCTCGGATCTGGGCGTTCTGGCCCTTGAGTATTACAACCAGGCCAAAGCCAGTCTGCAACAGGGTGATTGGGCCGGTTACGGAGAAAAATTGGAAAAACTTGAGGCTGTCCTGGAAAAAATCGCCGGGAAAAGCAATGAAAAAAAATGATGGAATCAGATGAATTCGGCAGGGATCCGGCCGTTCAAAAGATGCGGCGGGTGTTTAAGCAGATGGAGGAAGCGAAGGGTCCATTGATTGAGAGGTCAGGGCTTTCTCCCTCGCCCACCCTGCGTCTTTTCGGACGTTGCAGAATATATCACGATCCCGTGAGCCCCGTGCTGAAATCGCCGGCCCAGATCGGTTGGGATGCCCTGTTCAGAAACATCGACCTGGTTACCCCCCGTCGCTTGAAGGGGAGAGAGTTGCTCATGCGGACCCGCGGCTGGTGGACCCGGGAACCCTCCGAAATTGCCGAAATCGTGGAGCGGCACGGGAAGCTGGTGGTGGGTCCCAAGGGGGAGCTGATGGTGGAACTGGCTGATGAAGCAACTGCCAAAGCACTATCGGAAGCATTGCTTGAGGCTTTTGAGGATCAGGTATTTCTGAGTTCTTAGGACTCTTACATGTTATTTTTTATCGATGAACGTCCAACATCGAACATCCAACGTTGAACATCGAATGAAAAGGGTAAATATTAAATGACTAATTCTTTCTTTCTCTCTCTCCCCATTCACCATTCGATGTTGGGCGTTCGATGTTGGACGTTCATATGTTTCGGTTATTCGTCCGCCACACTCGCCTTGATGATGGTGATGGTTTCAACGGGTACATCAGCGTGAGGGCCTTTGTTGCCGGTGGCAACGCCTTTCATTTTATTGACCACGCCGTGACCCTTGGTGACCTTTCCAAACACCGCGTATCCCCACCCCTGGGCTGATTTGGCAGTATGATTCAGAAAATCATTATTTTTCACATTGATGAAGAACTGGTTTGTGGCGCTGTTGGGATCCGTTGTACGGGCCATGGCAACGGTATATGCGTCGTTTTTCAGCGCGTTGTCCGCTTCATTGACAATGGGGTTTTTCGTCGGTTTCTGTGTCATATCCTCAGTGAACCCGCCCCCCTGGATCATAAAGCCGTCGATGACCCGGTGAAAGATGGTGCCGTCATAATGACCGTCATTGACGTAGGCCAGAAAGTTCTCTGCGGACTTGGGGGCTTTTTCTTCATCAAGCTCCAGAAAAATATCGCCCATGCTGGTTTCTAATTTTACCATTTTGTTTGAATCCTTTCCTGGCGGGTAGCAACCCGCACGTTGAAATTCGAAAAATGATTTTTGATGCCCGCAACAGCATCAATGCCAATTTGGCAAAACTAATCATGATCTCTCAAAATGCAAATCCATCATCAAGGTCTGTACAGTACAACTATTTCGAAAAATCCGTACAGAAACGATCACGACCTTCCTGTTTGGCCTGGTAGAGTTGTTTATCAGCGGCTTCAATCAGATTGGCCGGAGTGTATGCAGGGCACATCTGTGCGATGCCCATGGATATGGTGATGGAGGGAAGATCTTTGCCGTCGGACATGACAATTCTGGCCTGTTTTACCGCGTTGCAAAGCCTTGCTGCTACGATCTCGGCATTTTCCACACGGGTGTCGGGCAGGATAATTGCGAATTCCTCGCCGCCGTAGCGGGCTGCAAAATCAGTGGGCCGGATGTTTTCGCTCAAGACCTTTGACAGGGTAGAGAGGGCAACATCTCCGGCCTGGTGCCCGTAATTGTCATTGTAATGTTTAAAATGATCCACATCAGCCATACACAGGGTAAACGTTTCCCGGCACCGTTTATATCGACTCAGGTGGCGGTTCATGGCTTTGTCAAACCAGCGCCGGTTGTAAATACCCGTCAGACCGTCAACCATTGCAAACTGCTCCAGCTGCCTGCTCTGGGTTTGTTCCTGAAGTATCAGTTGGGTGTTGTGCAACAGCCGTTTAGAAATGATGGACAGGAGGTTCTTCGCGATACGGCCGTCGTCAAACACCATTTCCCACAAGGTTTTGTTGGATAGTTTCAACAGACGTGACGGTTCTCTGGCCAAAACATAAGCGGAAGGATTGATGTCTTCTATCAGGGATAATTCGCCGACGCAATCGCCCGGCTCAATGGTTCTGAGCATCCGGGAATCGGGGCTTTCCAGGTGAACGCCCAATTGTCCCGACAGCAGAAAATAGATGCTCCTGTTTTCATTTTCAGGAGAAAGGATGATGCTTCCGGGCAAGAATTCTTTTATCTGTGCCCCTTCAAGTTCCGTCGGTACTTTCTTGAGCTCGATATTTCGAAACAGATCAATCCCTTTTAAACCATCTATAGAAATCTCCATTTTTTCATCCTCCGAAAAGCCCCTAAATGCTAAAAAACGTGTATAAATATAACACAAGGGTTAAAATCATTCAAATTTGAAACTGAAAAATTTTCAGATCATGCTTCAGGATTTTTTAGTTGACCCAGAGAAGAAAAATAAGCAGAATAAACCTGTGCATAACTGGTAGGCCTTTCTGGCCTTTTCTTAGAAAAAGCCAAACCCATTGTGAGGTGGGGGCGGAAAGCCACGGATCTCCCTAATTAAGAGATGGCCGGGTTGCCTTGGAAATGAGAGAACGATTTTATAATTTACCCTCCATTAGTGCCTTTTCACGCCCTGGCTTGATCCTGGTTTATCTCATTCTTGCATTCTTTCATATAGGAGTTCTCCAAAAACCACTTTCCCATGGCTTTCAGGGATCCAATATCCCTGAAAGCCATATTAATTTCAGGTATATCTCTTTATTTTCAAAAAGGAGGGAAAGATGAAAAATTATTCTGTGGCAGTTTTGGGATGCATTTTGATGTTGTTGAGCCTGTTCGGTTGCAGTGGACAAGAAATCCCCCCCGAACTCGAGGCCGTAACTATGGAGGGAACGCTGGCGGTTGCTGAAGATTTCTACATCAGAAACAAACCTGAACCAGTTGTTGTCGACTACAGTGTCAAGTTGATCGACGAAAGCGGGACAACGGGTGCAATGTCCATTGGTGTCAAGGTCAACCTTTTTCGCTTTGATGCGGTAACACAGGAGCTTGTATTCGAGCAAACTCTGGAGGATTATTCTGAAACAGTGGTATGTAATAAGGTGTATGACGGATCCACAACCTGGGTTTATGACCGTCAGGCAGATGCAACCACGTACAAAATCATCCTTGAAGCCACAATGGATGAGTATGCCGAAACATTTTCATTGGACAGTGATCTATTCGTGATCTGGAAGTCTCTGGGAGCTCCCAAGGGGCATGCCAAAAGGGATCTCAAAAAAATGGATCAGGTGGAAAAACTGATTACCAGGCTAGATGGGTATTATATGGTCTACGAAGTGGCCAAGCAGAATGGATACATTGTCGGGGATGAACTGGTGGTAATTCACAAGGAGGAGATGACCGTGGACGAGGCTGTGGCCATGGCTGATGAGTTAAAATTGACCGCCACTGAAAACAGCGATCAGGCCTTGGCATACTTTAATGCTCAGGACTATGAAACCTGTTTCACTTTGGCAAAAACAGCGGCCCGCGAGGTCCATTCAGCTTTGACCATCTACCATGCACTGCTTGCTCAAGCGATCGATGCTGTGGAATAGACGAGGATGGCAGAATGGGCAGTTCTAAATCCTTTAACGTCAACCGAAGAAGGGGGTTGGCACTTTTCAGTGCCAACCCCTCCTCATGCATGTGTCCAGGTAACCCTCAGAACTTCTTCAAGGGTGGTTTTGCCTTCCAGGAGTTTTTTGACAGCATTTTGCCGGAGGGTGTAAACGCCTTCTTTTATGGCCTGGGCGCGCAGCGTTTCCGTATCCGTCTCTGCCTTGATCAATTTTCTGATGGACTCGTTGACCGGAACGAGCTCATAAATACCGATCCTGCCCAGATACCCTGTCCCACGGCACTTTAAACATCCTTTGCCTTGAAAAAGCGTTATGGGTCCTTCCTGGTTAAACTCCAGCCCGTGAGCCCTCAGTTCACGGATATCCATTTGGTAGCTTTCCTTGCAGTAAACGCATATCTTGCGAACCAGCCGTTGTGCCAACACCCCGATCATGGTTGCCTGGATTAAAAATGCCGGAATCCCCAGGTCAAGGAGCCGAATGATTGCGGAAACAGCATCATTGGTGTGAAGTGTGGAGAGGACCAGATGACCTGTCAGGGCAGCTTGAACGGCATTCTCCGCTGTTTCCAGGTCTCTCATTTCACCGACCATGATAATATCAGGGTCCTGCCGCAGAATATTGCGAAGGATCGAGGCAAAGGTTACGCCCGCAGCGGGTTGGACCCCGATCTGGTTAAACCCTTCATGGACCATTTCTACCGGGTCTTCCACCGTGGTGATATTAATGCCCGGCGAAGAAAGCGTCCGGAGCGTCGAGTACAGGGTCGTGGACTTTCCACTCCCCGTTGGACCGCAAACCACGACCATGCCGTGGGGCATGCGAATCACATGCTCATAAGCGGCCAGGTCCTGCGGCGAAAATCCGAGTTTTTCAAGGTCCTGGAAAAGGATTTCCGGATCCATGATTCTCATGACCACCTTTTCGCCAAAGGCTACAGGTATGGTGGAAACCCTTATTTCGGTTTCCACTCCCCCTTTATCCGTCTTGATCCTGCCGTCCTGGGGTTTTCGTTTTTCGGAAATATCCATTCGGCCAAGGCTCTTGATGCGGCTCAGGATGGCGGAGTGAACCTTTTTAGGAAAGTCATAAATGGGGTGCAGGATCCCGTCCACCCGGATCCTTACCAGGCTGTCTTCACGCCTGGGTTCAATGTGGATATCGCTGGCACGCTGGTCGAAGGCATAACTGAGGATGTGGTTTACGGCGTTTACGATATGCTGGTCGTTGGAAGGAAGTTCTTCCGCTGATTTTAACCGCACATACTGCTCCAGGTTCCCCAGGTCAACTGAAGATCCGGAAAACTCATTCTCCGCAGCGGAAACAGACCTTCTAAAACCGTAAAATTCGTCAAGAAGCCTGATAATATCGGACCGGGAACTGACCACGGGTTTCACTTTCATGTGTACAACCCTGGCGATATTATCCAGGATTTCAACATCGAAAGGGTTGGCCATTGCCACGATCAGGCATTCATCTTTTGCATAAATGGGCAGGGCCAGGTGTTTCCTGGCGAAGCTGTGGGGCAGGGTGCTGGTCACAAGTTTAAGATCCAGCTTGAGAGGATCAATTTTCTTGTAGGGAATTTCCCATTGTTCTGCAAGGCACTGACAAATGATATCTTCATCCAGGATTTTTTCAGGATCGTCCCACCGCTCAATTTTAAGGGCGGCAATCTGATCGATGATGACTGCCGGGTTAGTGTTCCCGGGGCCACCGCGGCCTGAAGGGTATGCGTTTCTGCCTGCATTTTGATGAAATGCGGGTTTTTTACGAAGGAGCCCCTCTTTTTGACCAACGGATATCAGCCCCTTTTTTAAAAGGCTTTCACAGACATTTTCAAGGGATAGCGGGTTTTCCAGGTTTTTTTTCATAGCTCACTCTGGTTTATTAAATGCTGCCGGTGACCTTTTTCCATGAGCCGGCATATAACCGGCGGGTGTTGTGCCGGAGGAAATGATAGTATGCATGCGCTCGGGAGTTCAAGGTTTTTATCGCTAATAGGTGAATCAAACAGGCATGATATGTTTCTTTCACCGCCATTTTCTTGACCCCCCATCTTATCTTCTCTATAATCCGCCATTCGAAACCGAGAAAATTCATTCATCAAATAAAGAAAGGAGCAAAAAAATGAGAAAAAAAGCGACGGTCATTGGGGCGGGAAACGTCGGTGCTACTGCGGCGATGCGTCTTGCGGAAAAAGAATTGGCGGATGTGGTGCTGATTGATATTCTTGAAGGGGTACCGGCTGGAAAGGCATTGGACTTGATGGAAGCTGCGCCCATTGAAAAGCATGACGCCAGCATCATCGGTGCGACAGGGGACTATTCACAGGCAAAAGATTCCGACATTGTTATTATTACGGCCGGGATTCCGAGAAAGCCGGGCATGAGCCGGGATGATCTGTTGTCCACGAATATGGGAATCATGGATACGGTCACCCGAGGGGTTGCGGCTGTAGCCCCCAATGCCGTGTTGATCATTGTGAGCAATCCGCTGGATGCCATGTGCCACGTGGCCTACAATGCCAGCGGGTTCCCCAAGAACAGGGTGCTTGGTATGGCGGGGGTTCTCGATTCCGCGCGTTTTCGCGCCTTCATCGCCATGGAGTTGAATGTTTCCGTTGAGAATACCCACGCGTTCGTCCTGGGAGGGCATGGTGATACCATGGTTCCCCTCCCCCGGTTTTCAACGGTGGCGGGTATCCCCATCACCCAATTGATGGCGCCGGAAAGGATTGATGCGCTGGTTGAGCGGACACGGAATGGCGGCGCTGAAATCGTTGGACTGCTCAAAACCGGCAGTGCCTATTATGCCCCGGCTTCCGCTGCCGTGGAAATGGCCGAGGCCATTCTCAAGGACAAGAAAAAAATCCTGCCTTGTGCGGCCTGTTTAGACGGAGAATACGGCATCAGCGATCTGTTTATTGGTGTTCCCGTGAAGCTGGGGGCGAACGGCGCTGAAGAGATTATTGAAATCGAATTGACCGATGACGAGAAAGCCGCCCTGGATCATTCCGCCGATGCGGTTCGCGGTCTGGTTGAAGACATGAAGCGGCTCAACTGAGATCCGCCGGTTGATGCCCTTTCTTTTTTCCCCTGGGCCGTACAGGGGCGCAAGGATTTAATTAATTCTTGCGCCCTTTCTTTTTCCCCTTGAATTCACTTCGGTAGTAGTATTCCAGGTATTTTGAAACGCACCGTTTCATGTCTTTCCGTTCGCAGATTTCCTGAATGCCCCTGATATCATGATAGTAATCAAGGTCATTGTAGATTTCACCGGAAATTTCGTGCAGGGACTGGGACCTTACCAGTTTTTCATCGACCTCGAATCCTCGGGATTTCATAACCCTGGGGCCCGCGAAAATCACCAGGGCTCCGGGTTCAGCGACGACAATATCCCCCAGGGCCGCATAGCTGGCAATGGCCCCACCCGTGGCCGGGTCGGCGAGAATCGATATGTAGGGCAGTCCGCTTTTTCTGAGACGGTTAATGGATTCAATGGTTTTGACCATTTGCATCAGTGCTGATATACCTTCGTAGAGCCTTGCGCCACCCGAACAACACAGGCTGATAAACGGCAGATTCTTCTGGATGGCATAATCCACCCCCCTTCTGAATTTTTCACCGAACACCACCCCCATGGATCCGCCGCAGTAGTAGAAGGTGCTCAACGCCATGACGGTGCGCATCTGGTTGACCCGGGCGCTGCCCACCACCAGGGATTCGTTGAAGTGGGAATGCCCTTCCTGTTTGGCCAGAAATTCCCTGTAATAGTCTGTGATGGCGGCTTCTTCCAGGAGTTGGTCGACGGTTAAATTCCGGTAGAGTTCATGAAAGCTTCCCGTATCGGCCAGGCAGTCTATCCAGCCGCTGGCGCCCAGGATATAGGAAAAACCGCATTCCGGACATACATTGAAGTTATCCAGCAGCGCCTGGAGCGGAATCAGTTTGCCGCAGCCTTTTCGTCGTTTATCACCCTGTTTGCCTGCGCCGCATTCGATCAATTCATTGTTGGCCGGCGCATGCTGAAGGTTGCCGTACCCATCACCCACTTCCGTCAGGCTCGTATAATTGACAATCTCGATGTTCGGCGGCGGTTTTCGAAAGGCTTTTTTGATGGGGGTTTCGATATATCGTTTTATATCGTAAAATTTTCCACTTCCCTTTGACAAACCATAATTCTTAGCCCTGATTTCCCGCCGTTTGATGAGTTTTTCAATTTTGGATCGCGACAGATCCTTTATGGCCTTGGTCAGAAATTGATCAATATTCCGGGTCATGGCGGTGGTATCGGTAACGTCCTCGGAGAAGGGCACGATGCGGTCGATAACATCCAGGTTTTTCAGATCTTTGGCGCCCGGTTTCAAAATGGCGAGCGCGTCTTCAATCCGCTCCGGATCTCTGAACACAATGGAGGCCATGCTTTCAGGGGGGGCGGTGGCATAAAGGGCATCCTCCATCTGACCCCGTATGTCGGTGACCTGAATCGCCAGGGCGCCGCCGCTGCCCCCCTCTCCAAGAATCAGAGAGATGGTTCGGATGGGAATGGCCAGAAATTCCCGAATCAGTTGGGCGATAAAAAAAGCCTGAAATCGCTGGGCCGAATACATGGAAATATCAGCCCCGTAGGTATCGATAATGGAAAAAAGAAAGGTGTTTTCCGGATCCTGTTCACAGGCCGTTTTCAAAACGGAAAGGATTACCGAGTGGTCATCGGAGGTGGGCATGCCGTAATTCAGTTTTTTGAGGTCCTCACTGCTTCGGAGATTTTCCGGTTTGGGTTTCTGCTGTGCGACAACATAGAGCAACTTTCCCGCATATTGACACGATCCCGCAATCAGGGAGTCGCTTCGATAGGAACCAAAAGGCATAAAATCGGAAAACAGCCTGTTGATCACGTCCGAAGATCTGGGTCTGAAGGGGTGCCGGGTTCTCTTTTTGAAAATATCGACAAGTTCTGGCTTGGCCATAATATAGTCCTCTGCTTGTTCCGGCCATGATGAGCCGGCGGCAATACCCCTCATCAAATGGCCTTTTTCTGTGATTCCTTGAGCCCACTTATCTATCAGGCTTCCATATTTTTTGCAACCTTCTGAGGAAACCCGCTGGACCGAAATTTTTCAGCGGTTCAATTTGCCATGTCGTATTCCGGTTGAAGACTTTTATCCGGCAATGGCAATCCCTTATGTTCAAAGTCACTGGCAGCTTCACTGATATTTTGAAAGAGCCTTTGGGGGGCGAGAAACAATCGCTTGAAAAAACTGTAGGTGCCGTGGCTCATGCTCTTAAAGGCCATGTATTCAACATTCGGATGGGACATCTTTCCGTCCACCTGAAAATATTCTGCCACCAAAGTGTTATCGTCTCCTCGCAACAGGTATCCCAGTACGGGAATTTGGTTGACCAGAAGGTCCGCCGTGGTCAGCGGATGAACGCCGATTTCCACATCCATCATGCCGGTGCGAAGATCTGCCTGTCCCTCTGCCACGGCGTTGAAAACGGGGCTTTCCATGGTTAGATTGCCGGCCTTGGCAATCCCTTTATCGATGTCAAGGCGACCCTCAATGCGATTGAAATAGAGGCCGTCTTTTGAGAGATGTTCAGGCCTTGTTTCAAAAGCGCGGGTCAGGCTCATGTTGTCCAGGATCTTGATGAATACGTTACTCTTTCTGACCACCCCTTGTTCCAGAAGAACATTCGCGTTTCCCGTGAGGCTTGAAAGCAGCTCCTTTTTTGTATTTCCTTTGGCAAAAAGCAGGGCTTCCAGGGTCAGCTTGCCTTCCAGTCGATTTTTAACGAATAACAGGGGCGTTGGTAAATCTTCCAGGGGTTGCCGGTCCATCTCCAGGTAGCTGGTGAAAAGCATCTCCGGTTTTTTCCCCCGTTTCAGATGGCCCCGCAACAGGAGTCTGCCCCGTTCGAACCGTAAGCTGGATCGGCTTATATAAAGGTCCTTGGAGCGTAATGCACACTCAATTTCAAGGGGGCCGAATTCGGCTTCCTCCCACTGGACCCGAGGGGCTGTTATGTTCAGATGAACGTCTGATGTTTCCACAAAGTGGTGGGCGCCTCTCCTCCAGCCGGGCCTCATCTGGTCGCTTCCGTTTTCAGTAAAATTGATCGATTTAAAATTCCCTTTCTTGAATTTTTGTCCCATTTCCGGGGGAATCAGATCATTCAGGTCCAGGAGATCGGAGCGAACAGCGATATCCCCTCTCATTCCTTCCCATCCTTGAAACTCACCCTTCACTTGAAAGGGGCTTTTTCCCAATTTGAGTGCGAGGGACTCAATCAAAACGTTATCTCCGGAAAATTTCAGTTTAAAATGACAGTCCTTGATGGGGTGGGGAAAAGCCCTTGTGACAAAAGAGAGTTGTTTCCCTTCCATTTGCCCCGATACCCGGGTTTTTGTCGGGTCCTTGCGAGATGCGGTTACCGAAATCTTACAATTGAGATCTCCTTCAGCGGTGAAATTACCTTTCTTGAACCGAATCCCCAGGTCCTCGAGGAGAAGTTTTTTGGTGGATACGTTGAAGTTAAAGGTGTCCTTGTTCGCAAGGTCATAGGCGCCGCTCAGTGCAAAGGATGACTTTCCCAGGTTGCATTGCAGATTCCTGAGGGTAAACCGTTTCTTGGGTAAAATGCCGCCGCTGAAGAGAACGCTGCCTTCACTGGAAAAGGGGGCAACGGTCATGGATTCCGTTTCCAGAAACGCCTGTTTCAGATCCAATGCACCGTGAAAGGACCAGGCTTTCTTTTTGGAGAGGCTCACTTGACAGGGAATCCGGTTCTTGAATGTGGTGGATGCTTTCAGGTCAGGATAGAAATGGCCGAGCAGTTCATCCATATCCGCCATGGCTACCAGGTGCGCTTCCCCTGTTTGCCAGTTGTCCCCCAGACTTCCTGAAGCGCTGAGTCTTGATTTGCCCCACTGCCCTTCAGCGACAAAATTTTTCCCATTTTCAGCGGTGATGGTAAGGGCGCCTTCCTTGATCAGGATCGGGAAAGGAATATCCGGATCATCAAGGGTGCAACCCATAAACGTGATCATGCCTTTTTCTATTCTTGGAAAATGCCATCCGGGCTCATACACGATGTTGACGTCCGCATCCAGTCTACCGGAAGCACCTTCAATCTGGCGAAATTTTGTGCGGACTTCAGGAGGAATCAGTTGCAGGTGGGTTTGTGTCATGAGGTCTTCCACCCGGAATGATCCCGAAGCGGTCACTCGGACGTACGGATCTTCTACATATAGATCTTTTAGAAACAGGCCTCCCGTTTCGATGGTTGATTCTCCGAAATGTCCGTTGATCCCTGACACATGAATTTCCCCATTTCTAATTTCCAGGTTCCCCGAAACCCGATCCACTTTCAAAGCCTGTTCATCCTTGAAGGCCGTGAGCCCTTTGCATGTGATTTGCAACTGCAGAAGTTCGGCGTTTTCCTGAAGATCAAGATTTTCCAACCTGCGCCATGGGCCATTTAAAGAAAAAAGGTCCACGCAAACACTACCGCCGGAAAAAATGGAAAAAATGCGGGTTTCCAGCCAGATGGGCAGCAAAGATGTAGGGAATATCCGTTTGAATGTAGCCAGCGTCATAAAGGGGCTCTTAACCTTCAAATCCAGGTGAGGATCACTCGGGTTGGTGAAATTAAAGGTCGAAGCGCCGTTCAGTGTGAAATCGGTGTTTTGAATCTGGAAAAAGGGGATTCTCAATATCGAGTCCACATACGAAGCATTGAAGGGGACAGCGAGTTGATCAAAAGAAAAGGCTTTTTTGTCCCCTTCATCAATCAAGAGAAAGTCAAGCTCCCTGAAGATCAGCTTCCCCTCAATTGAGAGAATTCCGTCCAAGCGCCCTTTGATCGCGGCATTTATCCCCACAACCCCTTTTTTGACCGGCAGATCTTCCGGCAGGGGAAGTCGGGTCAGGGGTATTTCCTTCAAATTGAACTGGCTATCAATCCACAAGCCCTTCTCAGCGTTTTCACCAATCACCCCTCTACCGGAAAAGGGCGCCGTCGCACCGTTATAGAGGGCGGTGCCATGAAAAGAAGCTTCCAGAAGTACCGGATCCCTGGATTTCCTGGTCAGTTGCCCACTTTTCAAAGTTAGGGCCAACGTTTTCGAAGTCAGGCCGGCTGTCTCCAGAACAACATGGGCGTTTTCCAGGGAAACCAGTGGAAATGCCGCCAATATCCGGGTGTAGGATTTTTCTAAAACCGGACCCTTTCCCTGAAAGGAAAGTCCATGGTCCTTTTTAGCGGCCAGGTGGATTTTGGGGTCAAGGATTGCCAACTCCGTGGGGACAATCCGGCCCCTCAGAAGATCTTTAAGACTGAAATTCATCCTGATTCTGGCGGCCCCTGCCGTCACATGTCCATCGGGTGTATATACCTTGAAATTACGGGCCCTGATGCCGATGCCTTTGGAAAAGTTGAGGTTTATCTTTTCAGCGCTCAGTTTATACCCTGTTGTTCGTGACAGTTGTTCCAGAAGATAGTGTTGGAACGAATCGGTTTGGATGAGAAGATTGAGAAGGAGTCCCAGTAAGACCGTTAGAGATAAAAAGAGAAGAACCGGCAGACGGATGGCTTTCAGCTTTTTTTGCCACATTTTTTGAAATAGTCTCTCAGGATTTTTTCGTGATCAAAGGCCAGCGGTTTCGGTAAGGCATGCGCTTCGAAAATGCCCGCTTCTTCCGCATCATCTGCCGCCTTGGGCCAGCGATTTTGAACATGGGCGATGGCTTTTGCAACAAAGACCACGGAGATCGAATGATGCCTGGGATCCCTTGATGGATCGGAATAAGCGCCCAGTTGACAGGAAAGGGTCACGTCCAGGCATGTCTCTTCCCGTGCTTCTCTGATGGCAGCTGACTCAAGGGTTTCTCCATAATCCACAAAACCGCCGGGAAGTGCCCAGCCGTGGGGCGGGTTTTTTCGTTTTATCAAAACGATGCCGTTTGAAGCGCGGCGTTCGATTTCAATAATGATGTCCACGGTCGGAAAAGGGTTACGATATCGGAAAACCGGTTTTCCGCAGTGTGGGCACGAAAGATTATCTTTCATGATAAGTGTTTTCCTCAAAACAGTACCCGACGAACATAATAGATAAATCCAGCCCGCGCAACAACAAAACTGCCAAGATCCATACTTCCGGGAGAAGGAAATTAGGGAAGTATTAGGGCGAAAATACAGCTCCAAATTTCTAATTTCTAATTTCTAATTTGTTGTGTTACACTGATGGGGTTACATTATATTGGTTAAACCCGGTTCAGCGGGAGTGATGTCCATTCAAGAAAGGAGATAACAGATGTTTAAGCGATGGGTGTGGGCGGCTTGTTTTGTTTTGGCAGTGACATGGATGCTTCCGGGTGCGGTCTTCGGACTCAGCAGGGACCGGTGGACCAACGACAAACCCTACGGTGTGTTCTTCAATAACTACGACCCCAATTTTTACACGGGCTTTGTGCCGCGGGTGCAGGAGCGGGAGCGGATCAAGATT
>Ga0257125_1000783_pt1 | contig 37779 bp, 28 predicted proteins | sample SI106_200metaG_FD_190183 | JGI IMG/M metagenome (GOLD analysis project Ga0257125, IMG submission 190183) | Marine microbial communities from Saanich Inlet, British Columbia, Canada - SI106_200 | ecosystem: Environmental > Aquatic > Marine > Inlet | place: Canada: British Columbia | collected... | reverse complement strand
GTCCACGGCTCGTAGAAAAAATCGTATTCCACGATTCCATCCGCGTAGTTCGAGCCGCTGGCGTACAGGCTCATCTGCAAATTCTGATTGTCTATCTCCACGTGCTGGAACGACCACTCCAGATAGCTGAAGAGACTCAGCTTCCGCTCCCGCTCTCCCCTGTTCCGAATCACCACATCCCACAGCTCCACGTCCTCATCCACCGGAATGAACAGCAGCTGCTCCGCCTCGATCCCTTCGTACTCGCATTTGAACCGCGAGTACGAGAGCCCGTGCCGCACCTCGTATTTCGCCTGCTCCAGATCCTTCCCCACCGGCTGCCACGATGCCGACCAGTAATCCCCATTCTCGTCGTCCCGCAGATACACATAGTGACCCGGCCTGTCCAGCGGCACCCCGTTCGGCCGAAACCGCGTCAGTCGATTGTGCTCCGCCGACTTGTAAAAGGTGTACCCCCCCGCATTGTGCGAGATCACCGTGCACAGATCTCGCACCCCCAGATAGTTGGTCCACGATACTGGCACGTCCGGCCGCTCGATCACGTACTCCCTGTTTGCATCGTCGAAGTAACCGTACCGCATATTCCTCACCTCTCGCTGATGGTCGAAATGGACTGGTGAATATAAATCTAAATCGGATAGAAATCCGAAAAAAATCGGCGGCACCTCGTCCCATCCAAAAGATGACCCGGAATCCGCTCGAACAACGCAAAAAACCCCGACAGTCATTTAGACTATCGGGGGCTCTGTTGAAGCGCGCCGTTCGCTATTGATCTTCAGATAATTATCCCAAGCACTGACACGCGCTGTATCGCCACGCGATGCTCGAAAATCCAGTCCATTAGAGGAAAAAATCTATCAACGAGAGTCGCCCTAGCGAGAAATGGTGACCCGAATGGCGGCATCTACGCCAGGATAGCCAAAACCATCGTCGACCATGCGCACGCTGCCTCCCTCCTCCATTCCGGTATCGGGGCCGCCCTGTCGGGGCGCCTGGTCCGCGCCGCCGCCCGGAAGCTGATTGGCCTCGGTGCCGGCATCCCACAGATAGACCTGCGCCGTGACATCCCGTTCCACCGAGCCGCCCGGACCGAACAGATCGATCCCTCCACCCTTGGGTCCGAAAAACAGATCGTTCGACTGCACGAACATCGTCGCGAACGAGAGCCTGTCCCCCGGCCGCGCCATGACGCTGAACTCGTACGCACTCCCCGGAAGCACCGGTCCCGGCCCCTCCGCCCCTGCGGGCGTATTGAACACCCCGATTCCCAACGCCTCCGCCAGCAGAGCCGGATTGCCGTCCTCGGCCAGATCCTCCAACCCCTCGCCCCGATCCATCTCGCCCATCCCGAACAGCGGATCGGCATCCCGGTGAATCACCCAGACACCCGGAGCCAGAATCGTATTCACCCCGCTCTCCATCGCCAGCATATCCGCCAGCATCCCCGGATTCCCATCCTCCGCCAGATGCTCCAACCCCTCACCCCGGTCCATCTCACCCATCGCAAACAGTGGAGCGCCCTCCGCGTGCACCACCCAGACACCCGGAGCCAGCGGCGTCGTGCTGTCCGTCCGATTGGCGATATTCACCGTAAAGCGAGTCCCTGCTGCCGATTCGACTGGAGTAACCGTAACGGTGATCAACTCGGCCACAGCGCCGTAGTCGAAGCCGTCATCCACCATGCGCACCATTCCCTCTTCCGCCGCTCCCGTATCCGGACCGCTCTGCCGGGGTGCCTGATCGCTCCCCGCACCCGGAGCCTGGTTTACCTCGGTGCCGGCGTCCCACAGATGGATCTGAGCGGTGATATCCCCGCTCACCGGGCTGCCCTCTTCCCACAGCGCCACCCCTTCTGCATCGGGGGCGAAAAACAGATCATTCGACTGCACGTACATCGTCGCGAACGAGAGTCGATCTCCCGGCGCGGCGTCGAAGCTGAACGCATAGCTGGCATCGGGCAGCAGCGGCCCCGGGCCCGACGCGCCCACCGGCGTGTTGAAGGCGCCACTACTCCTGTAGCTCAGCGACTGCGAGATATTCTCGATGCGCACCTTAAAGGTGACCGGCCGCCGTTCCGCCAGCCCGGCCACGCGATGGGCGGAAACCGTCAGCTTACCGGCCGCCGTATCCCCCTCCATATTGCCGGCCGACATCGGATCGTCCCCGCCACAGCCGGCCAGGGCCACTCCCAGAAATGCACAAGCGATCTTGAAGAATTTCATAAAACCCTCCTGCTCCTTCGAGCGGAAAAAGAGACTGCGTTTTCGTCTTTAGTTAATCTGCTCAAAAGAGATCACAGAAGTATCACAAGAGGGTTCTGAATAGATAAAAAAACGCCCCGGAGACTTTTTTCTCTCCGGGGCGAGGCGCGAAAAGCGGCAATGCGACCTTACTATGGCACCTCGTCTCCTCGATGGACTGACAGCGCAAAAGAAAAACAGCTCCCCGCTCCCTCTTCGCTCTGCACCGCGATCTCGCCGCCGTGAACCTCGACGATCCTCTGCGCGATGGCCAGCCCCAGCCCGGTGCCCCCGCCGTGCATCGCCCGGTCTTTGCCGGCGCGATAGAACCGATCGAAGATATGGGGCAGATCCCGGGAGGGGATCCCCAGCCCCGTATCCGCCACTTCGATGCGCACCTCATTCTCCCGCGCCAGCAGCGCGACGGTGACCCTGCCGCCGCCGGGCGTGTACTGAAGGGCATTCTCGATCAGCTTGGACAGCACCCTTTCGATCATGCCGATATCCCCGTACACAAAGGGAAGGTCCTGCGGCAACAGCGTGCTCAAATCCACCCCATTCTTCTCCGCCTGCGCCTGAAAATCCAGCGCCGTGTCCTGCACCAGCTCGGCCAGGAGAAACGGCTCGCACTCCGGCTCTACCTGCTGCGCCTCCAGCTTCGACAGCTCGAAGAGCTCGTCGATCAGCCGGCCCAGCGCGGTCGCGTTGTGATAGACGATGTCGAGAAACCGCCGCCGCTCCTCCGGCCCCAGCTCCACCTCCTTCATCAGCACCGTCTCCAAATACCCCTGTATATTGGCCAGCGGCGTGCGCAGATCGTGGGAGACATTGGCCACCAGCTCCCGGCGCAACGCATCCGCCCGTTTGATCTCCTCCATCGTCGAGACGATCGTATCGGCCATCTGATTGAAGGCCCCGCCCAGCTGGTCGATCTCGTCCTGTGACGAAATCGGAATCCGCCGCTGGTAGTCCCCCCCCTCGAACCGCCGCACCGCCACCGTCATCCGCCGCAGCCGCCTGGTCAGCAAAAAGAACAGCATCAATCCGACCAGACCGGTAAACGCCAGGATGCCGCCCAGAACAAAGACGCTGGTCTCAAAGATGTAGCTCCCCTCCAGCATAGCCGATGTGGAGTCGTACTGCTCCCCGCCCAGAATGACATACAGATAGCCCCGCCTTCCCTCGTCGAGAACGACCGGAGCCGCCGAAAACGGTTTCTGTCGGATCTGGCTGCGGGGATCGTCCCCGTAGAGCGGCAGATGCACATCCTCTTCTTCGAGAAATCTGCGGATCGGCTCTACCTGCACCGCCTCCCGCTTGATCTTTTCGGGATCTGCAAAATAGGCCAGCACCTTCCCCTCTTCGTCCAGTAGGTAGAGCTCCACCCGGGGATTCATCACCATCAGCTCGTGAAAGGTGTGCTCGATCCCCCCAAAGTCCGCATCCTCCCCCAGAAACTGCGCAAAGCGTTCGGCCAGATCCCGGGCCAGCTGGCGATTGAGTTTCTGGTCCGTCTCCGCGGCAAACTCGGCAAAGGCGCGGCGCCCGACCGTCCACTGCACCGTCCCAAGGATCAGAATGAGCACCAGAAAGATCCCCGCAATCTTCCAGTACAGACTATGCGGAACCTTCATCATCCTCCAGCTCCTCTGTTTCGGCAAACCGGTAGCCCACGCCCCAGACCGTCTTTATGAAGCGCGGCTGGGCCGGGTCCCGCTCGATCTTGGCCCGCAGGCGGTTGATGTGCGAATTGACGGTGTGTCGATACCCCGAAAACTGATACCCCCACACCTGCTCAAGCAACTGATCGCGGCTGTAAGCCCGACCCGGTTTCGAGGCGAACAGCGCCAGCAAATCGAACTCCTTGGCCGTCAGCTCCACCCTCTCCCCCGCCAGCGACACCTTGCGCTTGTCGAGATCGATCGCCAGATCGCCAAAGATGAGCGTCCGCGCTCCAGTCGGAGCAGTGCCGTCCGACTCCTCCCCGTGCGTTCTGCGAATCAGCGCCTTGATCCGCGCCACCAACTCCCTGATCCCGAACGGCTTGGTGACGTAGTCGTCGGCGCCCAGCTCCAGCCCCAGGACCTTGTCCAGTTCCTCGCTCTTCGACGTCAGCATCAAAATCGGCAAATTCTTGTCCTTCGCGCGGATTCGTCTGCACACCTCGAGCCCGTCCATTCCGGGGAGCATCAAATCCAGAATGATGAGCGAATACGGATAGCCCAACCCCTTCTCCAACCCGCTCAGACCATCCGCGGCCCGGTCCAGCCGATAGCCCAGATCCTTCAGATGGATCTCGACCAGATCGGCGATCTCCTCGTCGTCTTCTATAATCAGAATATCCTCTGCCATATCGTCACCGGAGGATCGAGTTTTTGGGAAATATCGCCGGATTCCGCCTATCGACAACTGCGGCGGCAATCCGCCCTGTAGAACACATAATATATATTTTCTCCCGCCGTGCGCTGCTAAAACCACAGCAACCCCCTGGTTCCCTGCGGCGGCATATCCCTTGAGCCGATCACCCCGGCGCCCGAAGAGATTTGATGTCCGGCGATAATTTCCCCAATTTCTGAACACGAAGATCCGACGACTGCTCGAACGACAAAGGCATAACTATCGATGAAATCTTCCATCCGCCCCATCCTCTGGGCTTTCCTCGCCTTCTCACTGACCCATTCCCTTCCAACTGCTGCGGCCGAGCCCATTCTGGCCCGCCTGGCCTTCTGGGTGCCGTCCGCTCAGATGTCCGAATTCGAAAAAGAGTACGCGACCGAACTCGCGCCCCTGCTGAAAAAACACGGCCTGAAGGAATCTGCGCAGCCCGGCCGGGCCACGCCCGACTCCATCTTCAGCCGCCTCTTCGAATTTGCCTCGGTAGCCGAATTTGAAGAGAGAACCGGAGCACTTGGAGAAAATTCAGCCTACATAGCACAGCTGCGGCGTCTGGGGAGGCGATTCACAACGCAGAGACCGGACAGTATGCTCGTGATGTATTTCGAACTGTACCAGCAGCCTGCGGGATCCGGACAGGCCCTGCAGGCCGGCAGAGAGCGGGGCCACTGGCGCACCTACGACGCAATCAACGGACTGAACAACGTGACCGTTTACCACCTGCTGGAGGACCGCAACGGCAACATCTGGATCGGAACCGTCGGAGGTGGGATCAGCCGTTACGACGGGCATTCTTTTCGCAACTTCACCATCGAAGATGGACTGGCAGGGGATTGGGTATGGGGGCTGCTGGAGGATCGAAACGGCAACATCTGGATCAGAACCAATGGCGGGATCAGCCGATTCGACGGACGCAATTTCCAAAACTTCACCACAGAGAACGGACTGCCGGGAAATTGGCCTGGGGGCATGCTGGAGGACCGAAGCGGCAATCTCTGGTTCGGAACCAACGCCGGAGTCAGCCGATACGATGGCCGACAAAATATCGGCAGTGCCTTTCGCACATTCACCATCGAAGATGGACTGGCCGATAATTCGATCCTGTCCATGCTCGAAGATCGGAAAGGAAATCTCTGGTTCGGCGGCCTGGGGGGAGTGAGTTGCTACGACATCCAACAGGATGTTGGCCGACAGAACGTCGACCGACAGGACGTCGGCCAGACCTTCGCCAACTTCTCGACTCAGAATGGCCTGGTCGGCAATACGATTAAGGCCATGCTGGAGGACCGCGACGGCAACCTGCTGTTCGGCACCAATGCCGGCGTCAACCGCTACGACGGAAACACCTTCCACACCTTTACCTCTCGGGAAGGGCTGCCCAGCAACGAGATCACCGCTTCCATCCAGGACCAACAGGGCCGCTTCTGGTTCACCACCCGCACCGGTCACCTAATCCGCTACGACGACCAACAAGATGTGGGCCGGACCTTCCACACCTTCACGACCGCAGACGGTCTGGGCGGCAAGGTGATGTGGGGCGCTCGGGAAGACAGCCAGGGCAATATATGGCTTTCTAGAAGCAGCTTACTTATAGGAGGGATGAGCGAAGTGGTCCGCTTTGACGGACATCGCGTAACCACCTTCACGATGGTCGACGGCCTGATGTATAGCGTGATCCCCATCCAGGAGGACAGCAAAGGGAGAATGTGGTTTGGGGGCGTCAATGGCGTGAGCCTCTACGATGCTCGGCAGAATGTCGACCGACAGGACGTCGGCCAGACCTTCCGAACTTTCACCCTCGGAAAACATCTGGTCTGGTCTATCCTGGAGGACCGCAAGGGCGACCTCTGGTTCGGCTGTAACGATGGAGTAGTCCACTTCGACGGCCGGACACTGCAAAACCTCCCCATTCAGGATGGATTCCCCAACAATGTGCGCACCATCGCCGAAGATAGGGATGGCAATCTCTGGTTCGGCACATACGGCGGCGGCATCGTCCGCTACGACGGATCCACATTCCAAAAATTCACCACCCGCGACGGCCTGGCCAGCAACTTCATCATGCACACCAGCCTCCGCGATCACAGCGGCAACCTCTGGTTCGGTACCGACGGCGCCGGCGTCATCTGCTACGACGGCCGGACCTTCCAGTCCCTCAACAAAGAAGACGGCCTGGCCGGCAACGTGGTTCGCTCGATCACCGAAGACCGGGACGGCGACCTCTGGTTCGGCTGCTCCGGGGGAATAACCCGCTTTCACAAACCCGATCCCTCTCCCCCGCCGGTAATCATCGATGCGGTAATAGCCGATCGGCGACACGAACAGCCGGATTCCCTCTCCATCCCCTCCGGCTTCGGGGTGATGGCCTTCGAATTCCACGGCCTCAGCTCCAGAACCCGCCCCGGCGCCCTGGTCTACCAGTACCGATTGAGCGGCCACGAAGATACCTGGAATACCACCAGCCAGAGCCGCGTCGAATACGAAGACCTGCCCCTCGGATCCTATACCTTCGAAGTGGAGGCGATCGACCGCGACCTGGTCCGCTCCGCACAGTCCGCCCGCCTGCCGGTGACCGTGCATCCGCCCTATGCCACGATAATCCTCGCCTGCGCCACCGGCATCGCCCTCTTCGGCGGCGTCCTCGCCTCCGGATACGCGCTCAAGCAGCGCCAGCAGCGGACCCGAGCCGAACGCGCCCTCATGCAAGACCTGGAAGAGGAGTTGCAGACCGCTCACGACATGCAAATGGGCCTCATGCCGGAGCGAGCTCCGCAGATTCCGGGCATCCAGATCGTCGGCCGCTGCCTCTCTGCCAACCACGTCGGCGGAGATTTCTTCCAGTACTTCCAGCCCCAAAACCGGCTGTCGATCTGCCTGGCGGACGTGACCGGACACGCCATGGAAGCGGCCATCCCCGCAGTGATGTTCGACGGTATCCTCAAAACCGAGATGCGCGCCGCCCCCTCCCTGGAACAGCTGTTCACCAACCTCAACCAGACCCTGGCTGAGCTTCTCCGGGACAACACCTTCATCTGTTTCGCCATGGGCGAGTTCGACCCCTCCACCCTCCACCTCCGGCTCTCCAATGGCGGCTGTCCGTATCCGTGCCACTTCCGTGCCTCCACCGGTGAGCTGTCCGAAGTCCGCATCGAGGCCTATCCCCTCGGCATCCGCCCCGACACCCGCTACCCGGTAGAGGAGATTCAGTTAGAACCGCACGACTACATCATCTTCTGCTCGGATGGAATCGTCGAGGCGGAAAACCCGGCAGGCGACCAGTTTGGCTACGACCAGACCGAAGAGACGATCCGCAAAGGCTGCGCAGAGGAACTCTCCCCCGAACAGCTGATCGACCGCATCTTCAGCACCGTCGAAGAATTCGCTGACTCCACCCCCCAGGGGGACGACCGGACCGTCGTCGTCCTGAAAATCGATCCATCCATTGCGTGACGAACACACGAGAATTATAATCCCGAGTCAGTTCACTCCCAGATCGTAAAAAGGACCATTCTTTGGCCGAAACCCACGATCCCTACGGCGCTCTGCGCATCCCCCTCTTCCTCCGCTTCCTCACCGCCACCTGTCTGGTCCGCATGGGCACCGCCGCCCAGGGGCTGGCCATCGGCTGGGAGATCTACAACCGCACCGACCAGGCACTCGCCCTCGGTCTCGTCGGCCTCGTCCAGGCCGTGCCCATGCTCCTCTTCACCCTGCCCGCCGGCTACCTGGCCGACGTCTTCGACCGCCGCAAGCTGATGATGCTCAGCCTGGTCGGCGCCACCTTTTCCTCCCTCTGCCTGGCCGCCTTCAGCTGGTACGGAGCGCCGATCCCCTATCTCTACCTCCTCCTCTTCCTCGACTCCACCTTCCTCCGCCTCGGCTGGCCCGCCCGCGCCGCCATCATGCCCCTGCTGGTCCCCGAGGCGCTCTTTGAAAACGCGGTCAAATGGCGCACCAGCCTCATGCAGATCACCGGCATAGGCGGCCCGGCCATCGGCGGCTTCGTCATCGCCTTCAACATCCAGGCCGCCTACCTGCTCAGCGCCCTCTCCTCCGCCGCCTTCGTCCTCTTCCTCACCACCGTGCGCCTGCCACCCGCCCCCCGCATACCGCGCGGCAACATGTTCGGCCAGGTCGCCGAGGGCATGCGCTTCGTCTGGCATCAGAAGCTGCTGCTCGGTGCTATCTCCCTCGATCTCTTCGCCGTCCTCCTCGGAGGCGCCGTCTACCTCCTGCCGATCTTCGCCCGCGACATCATCGACCTCGAATCGATCGGCCTGGAACCCGAAGAAGCCCTCGGCTGGCTGCGCGCCGCCCCCGCCGCCGGCGCCTGCGTCATGGCCCTGCTCATGGCTCACCTCCCACCGATAAACCGGGCCGGCAAGATCCTCCTCTGGTCGGTCGGCGGCTTCGGCGTCGCCACCATCTTCTTCGGCTTCTCGCAGAGCTTCTGGCTCTCCCTGATCGCACTCGCCCTCACCGGCGCCTTCGACAACGTCAGCATGGTCATCCGCCACGTCGTCGCCCAAATGAGCACCCCCAACGAAATGCGCGGCCGGGTCTCCGCCGTCAACGCCGTCTTCATCGGCTCATCCAACGAACTCGGCGGCTTCGAATCCGGCCTTGTCGCCCAGCTCTTCACCCCGCTCATCTCCGTGGTCAGCGGCGGCATCGGCACCCTGGTGGTCGTGGCCACCTGGTCCGGCCTCTTCCCCAAACTCAGAAAACTGGGCAGCCTCTCCTCCCTCACCGCAGAGCGCCCCCAGAGCCGCACCGCTTGATACGAGGCTCCGATCGACCGATAATACAGATCCGATAATCCGCCGTCCCAAAGAGAAGGAGAACCCCCATGAGCAAACCCGACTACACCTCACCCGTTCCCCACTACACCTTCCCCGGCACCCTCGCAGAGCAGGAGGCGCAGCTCGCCACCAACCCTCTGATGCAGCGGCTCATCGAGGCCCGCAAAAAGATATCCTCCGATCCGCACCGGCCGATCTACCACTACGTCAATCCGGAGCACACCCTCAACGACCCCAACGGCCTCTGCTTCTGGAACGGCAGCTGGCACCTCTTCTACCAGGCGTACCCGCCCGAAGATCCCCGCCAACACTGGGGCCACGCCATCAGCGACGACCTGATCCACTGGCGCGACCTCCCCTACGCCATCTACCCCCATCCGGAGCGCTGCTGCTTCTCCGGCGCCACCCTCGTCGAAGAAGACCGGGTGATCGCCATCTACCACGGCACCGAAGTCGGCAACATGGTCGCCGTCTCCAGCGATCCCCTCCTCCTCAACTGGGAAAAAGTGACCGGCGAGGCGGTCATCCCCATGGCCGACCCCGACGGCACGCCCAAACCCTACCGGGTCTTCGATCCGTGCATCTGGAAAAAGGGCGACTTCTACTACTCCCTCTCCGGCGGCACCCTGCCCAACGGACCGGCCAACCGGCGGCTCCGCGCCAACTTCCTCCTTCGCTCTCCAGACCTGGCCACCTGGGAATACCTCCACCCGTTCGTCGAGGACGACCGCTTCACCCTGGTCGGCGACGACGGCGCCTGCCCCTACTTCTGGCCGATCGGCGACCGCTACATCCTCCCCTTCTTCAGCCACATGAGCGGCGGCCAGTACCTGCTGGGCGACTACGACGAGGAGCGCGACAAGTTCGTCGTCACCTCTCACGGCCTCTTCAACTTCGGCCCGTCCGTCCCCTCCGGCGTCCACGCCCCCTCCGCCACCCCCGACGGCCGCGACGTCATCTGCATCTTCAACATGAACTCCGGCAAACCGACCCAGGGCTGGAATCAGATCATGACCCTGCCGCGCCGCCTGAGCCTGACCGCTCGCAATGAGCTCGGAATCCAGCCGGCCGGCGACATCGAATCTCTGCGCCTCGACCATCAGCACATCGACGCCATGCCCCTCCCGGCCAACCGGGAAATCGTCCTCGAAAACATCCGCGGCAACGCCATGGAAATCGTCGCCCAAATCGACCCGGCAAATGCCCCCATGGTCGAACTCAACGTCCTCCGCTCCCCCGACAAAGAGGAGTACACCCGCATCGCCTTCTTCCGAGACCGCGGTCTACGCAATCCGGACTCCACCATCGATGGCCGCGACAGCCTGATCACCATCGACAACTCCTACTCCTCCATCCTCCCCGACGTCCTCTCGCGCGCACCCGAAACCGCTCCCGTATTCATCGCCTCCGACGAACTCCTCGACCTGCGCGTCTTTATCGACAAAAGCGTGGTCGAAGTCTTCATCAACGGCAAACAGTGCGTCGCCGTGCGCGTCTATCCCGGCCGCGAGGACAGCATCGGCGTCTCCCTCCGCTCCCAGGGCCGGGACAGCCAGCTCAAATCCCTCGACGCCTGGCAGATGCAAAACATCTACGAGTAATCCGTCTCTTTCCCGGATTCTCCAAAAAAAAAAGAGAAGCCCCGCTGAGGATCGAACTCAGCGGGATTTCTCCTTCGGCCGTTCTACTTTTCAGATGTCCGGATATCTGGCGATCTACCCCGAAGAAGTCCCGGAAGTGTCCGGACCAATTCCGCAATCCCGTTACTATACGAGTCACCACAGGCGGGTCCGGGGGTTGCTGGAGGGCGGCGACGACTGTCTGAGGCCGTCCCGGTCCATCCACCGGTCGACTGATCGGTCCACTGCCGATTTCAATATCTCCTCCATCAGCCCGAAGGCCCCCCGTCCCGTGCCCCTCCGCCCCATCAAATCCCACCAATCTCCCAGATTCAGTCACACTCTCCCCAACGCACCGCCCCAGGCGACGGCGGCCCCGAGGCCGAGTTTCGGCGCCACCCGGAGGCAGCCCCCGGACCCGCCGTCCACACGCAGCCTCTCCTCAACAAACTTCAGCTAGTCCCCATCCCTTCCTCTCTCAGCTCACCAACCCCGGCGGAAACCCCCGTGGATCCGCCTCGAACGGCACCACATCCGCCGTATGCACGTACCAATCCAACACCCGCCGCTCCAGTTCCCGCTGCACCTCCGCGCATTCCTCCTTCCCGATCAAATTCTTCAACTCCTCCGGATCGGTGACCAGATCGTACAGCTCGTGCTCCCCGCTCGTCCGCCAGACCAGCTTGTGCGTCGCCGTGCGAATCATCGTTGCCCGACAAACGCTCTCCGGCCGCTCCTGCTGCTGCATCCCCTTCGGGTAGTAGATCGACTTCGGATCTCCCGCCACCCCGTCCGACGGCTTCCCCTCAAAGCAGTGCGGCTCGTGCGTATCGTATCCCCCCTCGGCAAAAACCGCCCGTTCCGGATCTCCCGGTGCCCCTTCCAACTGCGGCATCAGCGATCGACCGAAGTGCGTGTGTCGCGCCTCCACCCCGGCCAATTCCAGCGTCGTCGGCACGATGTCGAACAACTCCACCGGCTCCTCGACCACATGCCCCTGCGCCATCCCTGGAACGCGCACGATCAGCGGAATCCGCGTCAAACAATCGTCCAGACCGCTCGGCCACTTCTCCACCAGCCCGTAGTCACCTGCCCAGTCCCCGTGGTCCGAAAAAGCCATCACCGCAGTGCTCTCGGCCAGCCCGGTCTCCTCCAGCGCGTCCAACAGCAGCCCCAGCAGATGATCGACATACGACACCATCCCCAGATACACCGCCATGATCTTGCGCAGCGTCTTTTCGTCCACCCCCTCCAGATCTCGATACTCCCGAATCAGCCGATGAAAATCCGCCTGCCCCTCCAGCACCTCCGGCCGCAGCGGCGGCAGATCGTCCGGGTCGTACATATCCTGCCACGGCTGCGGCACGTGGTAGATCGGGTGTGGAAAGCCGGTCGCCAAAAAGAGAAAGAACGGCGGATCGTCCTCCTTCCTCCCCTTCAAATATTCGATCGCCCGGGCGTAGAACTCCTCATCGCTCGGCGGCCCGTCCATCGGCCCGTGCAAAAAGCTGAAAAAACCCGGCTCTCCTCTCTCGAACGAATTCTCCGATTTCCCCGGCCCCCGCGCTCCGTAGATACGCGTCACCGAACTCTCGAAAGCATCCGGCGCCAGACAGTCGTTCTTCCCGAACCAGTGCACCTCGTACCCCGCCTCCTTCAGATAGCGCATGCTGTTCGGCTCGTGCTCCTGCAGCGGATACCACAGCGTCCGATGCCCCGCAGTATGCGGATACCATCCAGTCATAAAACTGCAGCGCGAGGGCGTGCACACCGTGTGCTGCACGTGACACTGATCGAACCGCGTCCCCTCCGCCGCCAGCCGGTCGAAGTTGGGCGTCTGCACCAACGGATGCCCGTAGCATCCCAGCACGCTCCCCCGCATCTCGTCCGGATTTACGTAGATGATGTTCATGCCTGATCTCCCTTTTTCCCTGCACCCTTTTGTAGGCCAATTCTCCTGAAAACCAGCTCAATTCATACGGCCATAATGTAGGCTGTTGTAGAGACCGAGCAAAAAAAACCCGGAAACTTTTCTCTCCCTTACCAAAAATTCTCCGTTATCTTTTTCGGCCATACCGCATCTTCCCTGTGTATGCACTGGAAAGGAGCGATTCATGCGAGCCGATGGAGAGCTGGTGCAGGCCAGCCTGAGCGGGGATCTGAAAGCCTTCGCCACCCTGATCGACCGCTACCGGTACGCGGTCTACGGCCTCTGCCTGAGCTACATGCGCAACCGGGATACGGCCGAGGACACGGCGCAGGAAGCCTTCATCAAAGCCTTCCTGAAGCTCCGCAGCCTGGCCGACCCGTACCGCTTCGCCCCCTGGCTCAAACAGATCGCCGCCAACGAATGCCGCATGTGGCAAAGACGCCAGCGCGACCACCTCCCCCTGGGCGAAACCCCGGTGGAGGAACTGGCCATGCCGAATCCATCGACGGACGACGAGCTGATCGCCAGGGAGACCCGGCAAAACGTGCTCCTCGCCCTGGGCAAGCTGAACCAGGTCCAGCAGCAAATCGTCACCCTGTACTACCTGGAAAGCCTGCCCCTCGAGCAAATCGCAACCTTTCTGGATATCCCCTTCCAGACCGCCAACCAGCGGCTCTACCGGGCCCGCAACCGCCTAAAAGAGGAGATGCTGAACATGGTCGAAGAAACCCTCGGACAACAAAAATTGCCCGAAAACTTCACCGCTGAAGTAATCGAAGTCGCCCTGCAGCGAGGCCGGCAGCTATTGGAAGAAAAAAACTGGCCAGAAGCCAGAATGGAGTTCCGCAAGATCACCACAGCCGTGGACGACCACCTCGAAGCGCAGCGCGGCCTGGCCCTGGCTCTCGACGGCGAGCTGAACGATATGCTGGAAGACGCCGACCGTCCCAAAGACGAAAAACTACTGCACGAGGCGGTCGTCGCCCACGAAGAAGCCTATCGCCTGGGTGCCAGAGAGGAAGAGACCATCTTGACCTTGGCCAGCTTCTACTGGGATCTGAACCGCCACGAAGACCGAGCACGGCTCCTGGAATCCCACGCCGAAGAAACGGACGATCCCCACGAGTCCTTCCGCGCCTTCGTCAAAGCGGCCTGGAGCGCGCGCAAAGCCGGAGATAACGAGCGCGCCCTCTCCCTGCACCGACGCGCGATGGTCATCGACGGAATCCCGCCGAAAAAGCGCTTCGACGCCTATTCCGCCCTCCCCATCCTCATCTATTGCGAAACCGGAAACGCCGATACCTGGCTGGCGGAGACGGAAGCCCTCTACTCGCAATTCGGCTCCCCCCTCTCCGGAACCCACTACATGTATTTCCGCGACCGGATGAGCATCCTCAGACGTCTGGAGCGCTACGACGAAGCACTCCAGAGCGGCCAGCACTATCTGGATCTACTGGACAGCGAAGGCACCGATGACCCGGTCCAGCGACGCTGGTGGAAAAGCGACACCCTGGGAGCGCGTATCCGCATCCAGTCCATCACCGGCGACGAAGAAGGGCTGAAGGCAACGCTGGAAATCGCCCTCGACAACATCCAGGCCTATCAGTCCGAATGGAATTCCGCCGTCGCTGGCGAAGCCGACACTCAGCGCCGCGAAGAACTGGACGCGACCTATCGGCGCTTCGCCGGATACGCCGTGCACAATCTGGGCGCCGTCTGTAGTAGGGCAGGTTGTTTTGCCGAAGCCGTAACTCTGCTCGAACGCGTCCTGAAGACTCGCGAGACCGGCCCCGGCTACATGTTCCTCGCCTCCGCCCATATGAAAAAAGGAGACCGCGAGGGCGCCCTCGCCGTGCTGCGCAGGATGAAGCAGTCCACTTCCCCGTCGGTGCAAAAGTGGATCTTTCTGGGAGGGGTCGGCAGGTGGTTCGGCGACGACGAAGCTTTTGAGCCGGTGCGCAATGACGACGAATTCGCGGAGTTTATCGCGGGGAAGATGGCGAGCTAAGCCGGGGCATCCGGGCCTGTTGGTTCGAAATAAGGCGGAGAGAGACTGATAGAATTGCTTGTCGTATGCTGTTAGGCGGGATGACCAGCAGGCTGCAGCCCCTTCCACGGCACGATTTTCGCCAGAACTTTTGCGAGGACCTCTTCTGCCACTTCGGTATCATAAGCTACCTGTGCCCTCAGCCAGTAGCCATTGGAGAGGCCGAAGAAGCGACACAGGCGTAAATCAGTATCAGCTGTAATAGTCCGCTTGCCGGCTACGATCTCACTTATCCGCTGAGCGGGAACATCGATTTCCTTTGCGAGACGGTACTGCGAAAGACCCATTGGTACCAAAAATTCCTCTCGCAAAAGTTCTCCGGGGGTCACAGGTTTGAGCTTGGCCATTTTCTCTTCTCTCTCAATGATAATCCACGATCTCTACATCTTCCGCACCAGTGGCCGACCAGCGAAAGCACACCCGAAACGGGTCGTTCACTCGGATACTGTACTGCCCGGTGCGATCCCCCTTGAGCTTTTCAAGCCGGTTGCCTGGTGGGATACGGAGATCTCCGATTCTCCCCGCGATCTGTAATTGACGAAGCTTGCGTCGCGCGACTGATTCGATATTCGAAAATCGCGCGACCCGCTGCCCATTCGCAAGAGCCTCCGTGTCGGAACATCTAAAAGATATGATCATACAAAATAATAACGCGACACGTGAATAACGTCAAGCGTGACTATTGGAGAATCGCCTGCTGCTGGAATTTCCTGTCCCCCGTTCCCGCTGTCGGCGTCCGTTGAGAACGGGGGATCCCGGTCTCTGCTACCCGAATACTTCTCTCTCGAAATCCAGGATCTCTTCCGTGAGAATGTCGATAGTGTCCTCGACAATCCCCTTTCCCGTGATCAAGCAGGCATCCTGCCACTTGGGCTCCACCTTCGGATAGGGCTCTCCTTCTGGAACGCCGAGAACCTCCCTGAGTCCAGCGAATTCCGACCCGCCATATCGGACATACCCGGCCAGGTTGTGAATAGTCGGATATCTCTTCAAAGCGGCTTCCAGATCCCGTTCCATTTCTTCCCGCAGCGCATCCAATCTCGGCTTGTCCAGATGGCCCAGAGCCCACGCCACGCTGTAGTCGAAAAAACCACAATGCTGAAAGTGATCCCCCTCAATGCCCTCCTCGACCAGGCTGCGCAAAGGCGAATCTTCGTAATCTTCAACCGTCAACCGCTTGTGGGTCACAATGTCCCCGACCAGTCGGGTCTTAACCTCCAGCCGACGCCCGAACTCCTCGATCCTCCGGGCCATTTCCGGCTCCCCATGATTCGGCACAAAAATGGCGACAGCCTCGGGACGCGGATTCGTGCGATCCAGGACCGCTTTACAGAACTCCGTCGTCCTTTCAAAGTATTCCGGTTCGGGCAGATATACCGGACACCAGGCGCGCGCACAGTCACCCGCACCATCCGAAGTAAAGGGCGCATGGGCCAGATACCGCACCCCCGTCCGCACCGCCGCACCCGCGCAAAACGTCTGGGCGAAATAGGTATCGCTCGCAGCAGCCATGGCCGGGCCGTGATCCTCCCAGTCGTTTCCGGTACTGAAGAGGACGATCTTTCTGCGGGTGACCGGGAAGGGTCCGTACCCGTCGATCCGCGCGTCGAGTTCCGTCTGGTCTGTGATCATATCAGCCCACCGATTCCCTGGACATCACCATGCCATCCCACACATTCCGCGTCATCTCGCCAATGTGCACCGGCTCCGCTTTCGAGAACTCGATATCGCGCACTCTCTTCATATCCCTCCACATCAGGGCGAACCCCTTGCTGTTGCGAGCCTTCTTCACCCGATGGTGCCACAGCTTTATCTCCTTCTCACTCGCCTCGCGAGCTTCGCCAACCGTCCCGAACAGCCGTATCGCGGGTGGACTCGAAAACCGGCCGGAGAAAAGCGACTTGATCCAGAACCAGCGGCTGCTGTTCACCGCCAGCACGCAAACCTGCTTGTTACTCTGCAAATTCAGAGGCAGCTGCCGGGGAAACTCCTCAAAGTAAAAACCGCGCCCCGGGCTGCCGAGAATCAGCGACCCAATCGGCGTCACGTGCGGCCCCCCCTCTTCGTCGACCGTCGCCACGGCGTAGTGAAAAGACGACTTGAACGACTGCGCAAAGATCTTCTTGATATCAGCCCAGTTCTCTTTCACCTGCATAGAAGTCTCCTCTCTCTGCTATCCCTCCTATAAGTCTATAGCGGAAATCTGTGAATCTCGCAGGCGGGTCCGGGGGTTGCTGGATTACCCGCGCGTAGCGCGGGCGGACGGCGACAACTGTCTGAGGCCGCCCCACTCCGTCCACCGCACAACCAAACGAATCACCGCGCTTCTGGCATCTCCAATATCAACCAGAAGGCCCACCGTCCCGCTCCCGCAACACCCTCTCCCCATATCTCCACACTATCAGTCTGGTCCCCAACCCCACCGACGCTCCGCTCCAGGCGACGGCGGCCCCCAGGCCGAGTCTTGTCGCCGCCCGGAAGCGACCCCCGGATCCGCCGTCCACACGCGGCATCTCTTCAGGTACTTTAGCCAACCGCTATAAGGGCTGGAAATTCGCTACTTCAGCCGATATCGGATTCCGTCAGCCGGTCCACCTCCACCCGTCCTTCCTTGATCACCATGAGAATCGACTCCCGAGAAGTGAGAACGGAGATATCCTCCAGCGGATCGCCATCGACCACGACGCAGTCCGCCAGCTTGCCCGGCTCGAGCGTCCCCAGGCGCTCTCCGATTCCCAGAGCCTCAGCCGTGTTGCGAGTAGCGGCGACGATAGCCTCTTGCGGAGTCAAACCGCAGCCGACCAGTTCACAAAGCTCGTGCATGATCGCGCCCGGCCTGGGTCCGCCGTCGGTTCCCGCGGCCATGGTTATTCCCAATTCGTGCGCCCGCGCGGCACCTTCGCGATGCGGCCTGTACGCCGCCTTCATCCGGCCGGTCATGTGCTCCGGCAGATTCCCGCTCCCCCAGATGTGCTCACTGGTGATGTAGAGCGTGGGCATGAAGATCAACCCCCTATCGGCAATCCCTTCGAGGGCGGACGCATCGATATTCGCCCCGTGCAATATCACATCGCAGCCCGCTTCGATCGCGTTCCGGATGCCCGGCTGGGCGTGTGCGTGGACGTGGACGCGCCTGCCCCGCATGTGCGCTTCGGCCACCACAGCCTCCAACTCCTCCAGCGAGTAATCGGGACTTCCCAAACCCTCATGCGCCCACTGAAACCCCCCGGTAGCACACGTCTTGATAAAATCCATCCCATCGAGGGCCATCCGGCGCACCATCTTGCGGATCTCCCACGGGCCGTCCGCCCCTTCCCCCCGCACGTGTCCCCCCGTAGCCGTTACCACTCCGCTCACAATGAGACGCGCCCGTCCTTTCAGCGTCCCCTTTTCGATCATGTCGCGCAAGATGAGGTTCTCTTCGCAGCCGCCCGCATGCCCGATCGTAGTCGTGCCCCAGAACAGGTATTCCCGCAGAACTTCCGAAGCGCGCAGCTGAGCCTCGATCTTCCCCTTCGCGTCCAGCAGCCCGGGCATACTGGTCACGTGCACGTGACCGTCAATCAACCCCGGAATCACCGTCTTCCCCTGAATGTCAATAACTTTGCAGTCCTCCGGAAGAACACTCTCCTCCGTCGGCCCCACGCCTGCAACCGTCGAACCCTCGATGGCTACCGTGGCCGAATCCAGCACAGGTCCCCCGGTGCCATCGACGACCCGCCCGTTTATCAACGCAATCCGTTCCAATCCATCCTCCTCTCTCGCCGTGCCGAACGCCGCGACCTTGTTCTTCCGTGTCGAGCCATTCTCGCAGATTTCCGAGAGTATGCCGATCTGACCTCGTCTAAACCCGCCACACGTGAACGATATGCTCCGCAATAGTGCGAATGTCGGCGGCCGGCAGATGAATGACCCCGGGCACCGCATCCGGTGGTTCCGGTCCCACAAAGAAGCGCAGAGCAGCGGCCTTCAGCAGGTCGATGTCTCCGGCGGAGTCGCCTACCGCGGCAATTCGGCTCGCTTCGACCCCGAAATCCTTGGCCAGCTCCAACAACCACGTGCCCTTCGTGTGGCCCCAGACATGCTCTATGTCGCCCGATGGCAGAAGATCGGTGCCCAAAAAATTCGCAATGTCGAGTCTCGCCGCAAACCAGGCAACGGCGAACTTCCACGTGATCGACGCAATGGCGACGTGTATGTTCCGCTGCTGGAGATACGCCACCGCCTCTACGGCACCGGGAGCCCAAACCGCCCCCTCGCAATACCTCTCGAGTTCGACCAAAGACACACCCTCGTACCAGCGCGCCATTTCCACACGCGCTTCGGCGATCTCCTGTTCGGACGTGAACTTGCGGGACTCGAACTGTTCCATCTCCCTACAGCGACCGAGAGGTCCGGCGAGAAGTTCACAGACGGTCCGACCGCGCAGCAGCGTTCCATCCAGGTCGAAACAGACGAGACCACGTGCTGGTGACAGGGATTGATTCATAGGGCTGACCTGGTGGGGCTGCTCAATCGAGATGCCATAGCACACATATCAGTCAGGAAATTTGGCACCCAGCCTCTCGATACAGGAATGGCGTCCAGACCGAATTCGAGTATCCACTGCAGACAGTGGATACTCCAGCAGAGCCCCCCCACATCGAGATGCCAGTCAGTCACCTCCTCCTGTATTCCTAGATCCTGTAGAGCCGATTTATACGCCTCAACCACGGCGGCCCCGGGAATATGTTGATCCTTCGCCTCTCCAATCAGACAATACAGATCTCCGATGTGAGGACTGATGCGCGCATTGGCCCAATCTATGGGAACAATGCGTCCATCGACATTCAGGAGATTCTTGCCGTGGTAGTCGTTGTGGTTCAGGGTCAAAGAGTGCGCCTGGTAAAGTCGATCCAGATGCTCCGAAATTGATCCGACCATTCCTCTGAGAGCATTGACCATCTCTCGATGCTCCGAACCCGCGTGTTCGAGCACATAGTCGAGTTCGCACAGAAACTGATCTTTGGTCAGTAAATGCTTCTGAAGAACAGAAGTGCTGATCTTTTTAATCCCGTCGGAGGCAGATCGGATTTCTGCGAGCTTGCGAACCGCATCGAGGAAGGATGACCGGGATGGTTGCTGCTCGAGGTCAATGCCTTTCAGATCCTCCATCAGGAAAATATACTCAGAAGCACTTGTGCGGCTTTCGAGGAGGGTCGGCGCATCTATGCCAAGAGGAACCAGACAGTCTCGGTAGATCTCCAGCTCCGTGGGGCCTTTGGTGGGAATTCCGCGCTTGGCTATTAGAGTGCGACCGTCGTCCAATATTAATCGAAGAACATGCGAGAGAGACCACTCTCGGAGAGAATCAATACCTACAATTTTTGCAGGTTTGAGCGAGTCGGCCAATAAATCCACCCACCGGAAAAATCGCCCGTGACCATTGTGTGATGTGACCATTAAAAGATAGAAGCTCCTCCGACAAAAGAACTCAGAAAGGAGTTCTTATCATATCCCATTGAGCCGCTACTCCTTAATCCCTTCCAGGTAGACCGCCTCCATCGGCATCTCTTCCACCGGCTCGACGACGCATCGATCCACAGCGAATCCGGCCTCCTGAGCCCAGTCGCGCATCTCCTCCTGGGTGTACCTGAGCGCCACCACATCTGACATCTCCCCGTAATCAATAGTGCCAGTCCCCTCCCAGGTAGCCACGACCAACTGCCCCCCGGAACGCAGAACCCGATGCCATTCCCGGAGTGTAGCCAGAACCTCCTCCGGGCCGATGTGGTGGATGGCGAAAAAACTCAGCACGCCGGCTGCGGAGTCGGACTCCACCTCTTCCAGGCAGCGCATGTCACCGTGGAGAACCCGCGCACTGGAACCCAGTTTTTCACCCGAAATCGCGACCATGCGCGGCGACAGGTCTATGCCGATGAGCGATCGTCCGGAATCGTACCGCTCTCGATACCTGGACAGTATGTGCCCGGATCCGCACGAAGTGTCGATAACCGATCCTGGAATGTCGACAATGCGTCCGGCCAATCGACCGAGAATGTCGGAGTAGACCGGAAGATCGATCTCGGAGTCCATCATCTCGGCATACGAATCCGCCGACTCCTCGTAGAGCTCGCGCACTTTTTCTAGGGGTGATGTCTTCATACTCTTCATCCTCCATTTTCCATATGGTGCTGCTCTTTGTCAGGCAGCGATCCGCTATGGATTCTTACGCGTTAATGTTCGCCCCGTGCAAAATCGCATCACTCGCTCATGAACTTCCACATCATCCGGTCATACGAGAAAAAATCTTCATCATTCGAAGCAACGCTTCCCTGTAGCGCGCCAGATTGACAAAAACCCCATACCCCTTTTCGGAAACGTAGAAAGGCACCGGAGCGTGGGTCCGCCCGTTGTCCTTCCCCCCAAAGTGGTCGACGTGCAGATGGCGAATCGACTTCTGCACCTCCAGTCCCCCGAAGTTGAGCCCCAGTCCGTAGAGCCTCTCCCCCCTTTCCAGAGGCAGCGTGAAAACCAGTTTATCCCCTGTTTCGGTTACGGAGATCCGCTCCTCTGCGAGGGGAAATGCCTGTGTCGACATCTTCTCCAGACTGTCTATTCTCGGAGAGGCTCCCGATTGGCTCAACAGATCCAGAAAGGGCCCCGTCCCGATCTGCATCCTCCACACGCCGTTTGCTTCGTTATCCCACTTAAGCTGTTGCATTTACATCCTCTTCCCCATGATTTTTTGCTCGAGACACCTTTCCCCATTGAAAATCAATTATCACGAAAATAAAAAGACGGCACAACTAACCGCAGTGCCGTCCGGAGATCACCCTACGGAGAACCCACCCCATTTCACTCCCTCAAACGCGCCCGCGCCTCCTCCGTCCCGATCTTCCGCAGCGCCTTCGCCGCCAGATGCCCCACCCATTCATCCTCGTCGTGCAGCATCTCGCCCAATCCCTCGATCACCTCCGGCATCGACAGCCCCAGAACCCCCAGCGCATTCACCACCGTGCCGCGAATCGGCCGGTTATCATCCCCCAGCAGCCCGACCAGAACCGGCACCACTGCCGGATCTCCCGTCTGCCCCAGAGCCCGCGCTACATCACCCCGCACCCGCTCGTCCTCCAGCGCCCCAATCAACCCCGACACCGCCACCGCGCCACCCAATCGCCCCAAACTCCACAGAGCCGCATTGCGCACCACCTTCTCCTCGTCATGCAGCGCTTCGACCAGCATCGGCACCTCCCCCTCCGCACCCAGCCGACCCAGCGCCTGAATCGCCCGGCTGCGAATCGCCGTATTTTCATCCCCCAGAAGTTGCATCAGCGCGGCCACCGCCGCCCGATCTCCGATCCGCCCCAGCCCCTCGATCGCCCCCAGGCGCACCCCTTGATGCTCGCTCTCCAGCGCCTCGATCAGCGCCGACACCGCCGCCGGCCCGCCGATCTGCCCCAGCGCCCGCGCCGCGTTGTGCCCGGTCGTCCGCTCCCCGAGCGCCTCTCTCAACACCGCCACCGTCTCCTCCGCCTCCAACTCACCCAGCGCCAGCGCCGCATGGCTCGCCAGCGTACCGTTCTTCTTCCCCAGCGCCGCCGCCAGCGCCGGCACCGCCGCCGCGCCCACTCGCTTCAGCGCCGCGACGGCCTCCTGGCGCACGTGCCTGTCCCCATCCTCCAGAGCCGACACCAGCACCGGCACTCCGCTGGCTCCTCCCAGTTCCCCCAGAACCCGCACGCAGCTGGAGCGCACCAGCCCGCTCTCGTCCTCCATCATACCGGAGAAGATCCGGACAAACTCCTCCGGCGATCGGTCCAGCCTCCGTATCACCTGCTCCGCCAGCCCGCGGACCGGATCTCCCCCGTCGCGCAGCAGGCGCACCGCCAGCCGCATCAGCTCCGCATCCGACCGACCGCTCAGACTCTCGTCGATCGCGGCCAGTAGCTGATCTTTCTCCCCCTCGTCCACCACCAGCTCGGGCAGCTCCGCAACCGTCACTTCCAGCCTCCTGGCCACCTCCAGCAGCGCACCCAGCGCCGCTGCTTCCCGGTCGTACAGCCGTTCCAGAATCCCGGCATAGAGCCGCAGCGCAATCTCCGTCTCCTCTCCTTCTCCGGCCAGCTTATCCAGACACAGTTCGATGGCCGGCCCGAACATGGCAGCCACTGAAAACTCGTTCTCCACGCAGGTCGAGCGCAGTCGCCACAGCCAATTCCCCCAGTTGCGCAACAGCTTCAGCCAGCGCCCTCCGGACTCCTCCTGCGTTCCGGAAACCGTCCGCTCCAGCAGCCGGGCGATCGCTCTCCCTCCCGCCATCAGCACGCGTCCTCGCAGCTCGGGAGGACGGCCGACACACATCTTCTCGATGACGTAGGCGACGTCGAGAAACAGATCGATAAAAGCGCGAAACGGCAGCTCCCCTCCCTCGCGCTCCACCGCTTCCACCAGGATATCGAGAACCCGCCCCATCTCCTGCGGGGCCAGCCGCAGCGCATCCCCGGCGCTGATCCGCACAAACGGATCCCCATCGAGCAGCATCCGCGCCGCCAGCCGCATCCTCTCGTCGTCCATTCCCCTCTGCAGCGCTTCCGTCGCGTACCAGCGCACGTCCGGATTCTCATCCTCCAGACCCATGCGGAGCAGATCCGGCGACACCGGTTCGGTGGCATGCAACAGCCCCCAGGCAGATGCCAGCCGTTCCGCCTCTTCTTCGGAATGCAGATGCTCCTCCCAGCCATCTCCTCTACCTGTTTCCACCCGCACCGGTCGTCCCATCTCCAATCCAAAGGAAAACGCCTTCTCCCCTCCCTTGCGGTCGAACACCTCCCGCATAAAGCGCAGCGTCTTGCGGCTCGCCCCCTTCGGCACGTCACCGTGCCAGGGAAGATCCACCCTCACGTTGTGCATATTCGCCTGCCAGGGCCGGAACGACGAGAGCTGCGCCGGATCGATCGGCACGCTGACCAGACCGTTGTCCTCATTCAGACTGTACGCCATCCGCAAAAAACCCGGGCTATCCGCCCCCTTCAAGCCGCAGTGCCGTCTTCCGTACCGCCTGATCCCCTGGACCAGCCACTTGCGCCGCCTCTTGAGAGGACGTCCCTTGAACTCTGTCGGCAGCGCCTCCCACGGGATGACCAGGTGCAGACTGCGCACTCCGCTGTATTTGAGCCGAAAGCAGACCTCGAACTCCTCCAGCATCCGAATCAGTCCGGTCATCTCCTCAAACGACCGCCGCCAGCCCGCCAGATCCGGCTCCAGAATCAGATCGAATCCCTTCTCCTTCCACTTGCCACCGATCACCGCGCTGTTGTGGAACGAGAGAAAGCCGAACATATCCGGTCGCACCTCCTCCACCGGCACCCTCGCCCTCGCCGCCCGCTTTGCATACGCCTTCTTCACCCAGTCGCGGAAAATCTCCTCCAGTCTCTCCCGCAGGTCGCCCACGCTTCTCGGCTGCAGCGTTTCGTACAATCCCTGGTGCAGGCCTCCTCCCTTGAAGGAGACGTTTACCGTGCGCGTCCGGCAATCCTCGTAGATGAACTCCAAAACCTCCTCGCGGGCGTAGTACTCTTCGATCTCACCTATAGTCGGTCGTCTGCCGTAAGTCTTCATTTTCGTTCTCTCTTTCGTCCCGAGCTAAATTCCAATATATACAAAAAAGACCTGCCGCCGATCCTTCGGCAGCAGGTCTCGAAATTCAGCTCGCCAGCGGATCCTTTCGTCTACAGCCCCAGCCAGTAGTTGCACTTCACCAGGAAGATATTGTCCCCGTCGTCGGTGAGACTCCTGCGCACCCCGCGAAACGGCCGGAAGTCGGGATCGAGCGGATTGTCCACCGAAAAGCTCCTCGCCTGCGACCAGACCAGAAAGATCGTGCTCCCCGGCTGATACTCCCAGCGCAGCACCAGGTTTCCCCGCAGCGACCGATTGTCGAAGTCCGGATTGTCCCCCTGGTAGTCGTACGGCGCAAACGCGTACGAATTCGGCCGCTCCAACTCCTTGAACTCCCTGTAGTCACCGCTGGCGACGAACGACTGCACATACCCCTGTAGCGTCAGCTTCGTCGAAAAGGCCACCTCCCCCCGCAGCGTCAGATCGAGCACCCTGTTCTTTAGCTGCCCGAACACGAAGTGGTCGTCCTCGTCGTCCCCGTCGTCATCCACGTTGTCCACCCACTGCGCAAACGCCTTCGTCGTGCTGTACGAAGGGCCGATCTCGAAGCGCACGTTCGACGCCGGCCGCAGCGCAATACCTCCCCCGAAGCGCCGGGAGTAGCTGTCTCCTCCATCCACCCGATCTCCATTGCCGTCGAACCAGAAACTCACCCCCTTGCGGTCATCCGAACTGAAGCCGTACCAGTAATCGATACCCGCCGGACTTTTCATCACCGGACCGCCCCGCGTCTCCAGGTCGTTCTTCGCCCCCAGCACCCGGTTGACCCCGAAATTGACGTGCCAGTAGTTCAGCAGCTTTTGCCAGGTGTTGAAGTTCACCCCCTGCGCCAGCACCACCCCATCGTAGTTCCACTGTTTCCAGCCATTGAGATTGAAACCGGAGCGCCGCGCCAGCGCCCAGGGGTTGTGGATTTGAGCCATGAAATGCCACCCCGCCTGAATCCGGTCCGCCCTGTTCATAAAACCCAGATCGTTGACCTGAAAACCGGGGGAGCGCGCATCCACGTAGACCTGCCCCCCGAAATTCCCCGAAAACTTCGAAAAATAAGCCACCGCCTCGTACCCCTCATCCCGCCCGTCGTCCGTTCCGGCGCTGCTGCCCGACAGTCGCGTAAAGATCCGGTACGCGTTGTCCTTCCACTTCAGCGTCCCGTCCACGGACCCCACATAACTGGAGGAAAAACCGTCCCCGTTCACCGCCGTGACCGTCGCCCCCACCTTCGAGTGGGTCTGGATATCCTGCTCCATGCGCCCCACCAGATAGTTCGTCCACGGCTCCACGCGAAAGTCGCGCCGCGCCGTCCGCTCCTCTCCGCTCACCGGATCGACGCTCGTCTCCTCAATGATCGCATGCTCGTTCGCCGTCACCGCCTGCAGCAGCCCGAACGACATCTTTCCCGCCGTCTTCCCCGAGACCTTGGCCGCCCCGAGAATGGTCGTCGCATCCGGCCGCTCGATCTCCTCACTGTAGTCCGGCAGCCCGAGCCGCCCTGGACGCTTGCCGACCCGCCGCGAGTAGAACAGCTGCGCCGGACCGCCGATGCCGACGATGTCCGGCCCGGGGCTGTTGAAGATACTCTGCCCCTCCAGAAAAAACGGCCGCCGTTCGCGGAAATGTGTCTCGAAGACACTCAGGTTGAGCACCGCCGGATCCGCCTCCACCTGCCCGAAGTCCGGATTGACCGTCGCATTCAGCGAGATATTGGGCGTCAGCCCGTAGCGCACATCGACTCCTACCGAACCAAACAGATCATCATCCTCCCCCAAAGTCGCCCGCCCCAGCCCAAACGGAATCGCCTCGAAATGCGCCGGCGGCGTGATCCCCCGAATCCCCTCCAGATGCCCGAAATACGACACCCAGCCGTTCTCCCCCTTCGGCACGTGGACCCACTGGCTCTCCTCCTCCCTGCGCACCAGCCGTCTCAGGATGTTGATCCCCCAGACGTATTCCTCCTGCTCGGCGAAGCGCAGCACGTGGTAGGGAATCCGATACTCTGCGCTCCAGCCCCGGTCGTGGATTGCCGTCTCCACCTCCCAGACCCCGTCCCAGGTATCGTCGAACCAGTCGTCATTGTAGATGATGCCGTCCATTATCGATCCGGACGGTCCCACCAGAAGCCAGTACCCCGTCTGGTGATCGTGGTGCGGGTTGAGCTGCAATTCGACCCAGTCCCGCTCCTCCCAGTCGTCCCGCCGGGTGAGCATGGCGACGATGCTGTCCGGATGGCTGTCGTAGCAGGTGATGCCGACGTAGAGTGCCTCGTCGTCGTACGCGACCTGGAAGGCAGTCTCCTGGGTGACCGGCTTCCCCTCATCCGGCTCCCGCTGGGTGAAACCAGTGGCGATCGGTGTCCGCTGCCACACCTCGTCATCCAGCACCCCATCCAACTTCACCGGCATGGATCCGACCCGCACCGCCGTCGCAACCCGCTCCGGATGCGGCCGCTCCGCCTTCGGCTCTTCCTCATTCGCCCATATAACCCCCGAAAAAGAGGCCAGAAATAGGGCGGTCAAACACCAGCACGGTATGCTTCCTGTCCCCATCTTTCCCGGGCGAACAATCGCAGAATCATTCTTGTTCATCTCCACCTCTTGCTTGCATTTCGGAAGAAAGAGCAAATTTCTATTTTTCAATACATAAGCAAAGAAATGAGACATAAGCAAGATATTTTTAATCAAATTTTACTTTTTACGGCGAAAATTTTTCCATTTCATGAAAATATTAAAAATCAAAAGCTACCCGATGACTTTCCCATTTGGCGCACTTCTCCTCTTCCCAGCGGCGAAAAGCTGCATCCGCACCGCTCAATTCTCACCGATCAACTTCCTTTTGATCGGTTGTTCAGAAGGTAGCCAGTGGCGTCGAGCGCCATTCAGGAGGGCGTTCGGAGATCCTCTGTGACGAAAAAGATCAATCAGGACCAAATGGAGACATCATTCGGCCAACCTATCCGGACCGTTGAACAGTGTCAAGAAGAAACCAGCATCCTGCCGTATTTGGACCCTTCCTCCGGAAAAAAGGTTGACACCCACCGTTGAAATTCCATCTCGCGGACAGACGGCAATATCGGCGTTGGCAGCTGGCGAGGCTGGGCGGAATTCGACATTGTCAGATCATACTCTTTTCAATACATTATGACTATGTTCATGACTATAGTCATAATGAGGTAAAAAAATGACCACTGTCTCAAAAAGCTATCTTAAAACGCACATGCTCAGAATCTTCAGGGAGATAGAGCAAAGCGGCCAGGAGCTGATCGTCACCGATAATCGCGTGCCCGTACTAAAAATCCTGCCGCTATCAAAACAGAATTCGGTCGCCGAAATCTTCGCCGGGGTGCAGGGAAAAGTGCTCTACAAAGAAGATATCAACGCTCCGACCGAAGAAGAGTGGACCGAATTGTGATCGTCCTGGACACCTGCGCCCTCATCTTCTGGACCCTCGACCCGGACCGCCTCTCCTCTGCAGCACGGGAGGCCATAGACGCTACAAAGAGAAAAATCATCAGCTCGATCTCGATCTGGGAAATCGGGCTAAAAGTCAAACGGGAAAAGCTCGTTCTTCCCCTCTCCGTAGAAGATTACGTGGACAATCTAAAAAAAGTAGAGGGCGTAGAAATATTCCCCGTCGACGAAAAAACCTGGTTGAAAAATCTGCAGCTGGATTGGCCTCACAGAGATCCGGCCGACCGAACTATAGTCACCACGGCAACCCTGCTCTCGTGTCCGCTGATCACTTCGGACGGAGTCATCCGGAGCTTCTACGCGGAGACGATCTGGTGATCTTCCCCATGATCCCGGACTAGCAACACAGAAAAAAGAGCAGAAATTCTATAAATCGTCAACCACATCACTCATAGGAACACAGTTGGACCAGATCACCTTTGAAGCCTGCGTCGATTCGGTCGCGTCGTCCGTCGCCGCTCAGCAAGGGGGCGCCGACCGCGTCGAACTCTGCGCCGATCTCATCGAAGGCGGCATCACCCCCGGTGCCGGCACCATCCAGCTCGTCCGCAGCCGATTGACCATCCCCCTGCACCTGCTTATCCGCCCGCGCGGCGGCGACTTCTGCTACACCGACGACGAATTCGAAGTCATGTGCATCGACATCGAACAGGCCCGCACCCTCGGCGCCGACGGCGTCGTCCTCGGGCTCCTGCATCCCGACGGCTCCATCGATCGCGAGCGCACCGCCCTCCTCGTCGAACACGCCCGCCCCCTGAGCGTCACCTTTCACCGCGCCTTCGACATGGCCCGCGATCCGCATCAGTCCCTGAACCTCCTCATCGATCTGGGCATCGACCGACTCCTCACCTCCGGACAGGAAGCCACCGCTCTCGAAGGCGCGGACCTGATCGCCGCCCTGGTGCAGCAGGCTCAGAACCGCATCGCCATCATGGCCGGAGGTGGCATCACCGAAGAAAATGCCGCCGAAGTCGTCGCCCGCACCCGCGTCCGAGAATTGCACGCCACCGCTCGAGAGCCGATCGACAGCCGCATGCAGTACCGCAATCCGCGCTGCACCATGGGCGGCGCACTCCCGCCCGGAGAGTTCACCTGGAAGGTCACCAGCGCCGAAAAAGTGCGCGCCATTCTTCAGGCGATCGGGTGAAGATGGGAAAAGAGCGCCGCGGCAAACATCGATCCACCGACAAAGAAGGCCAGCAGACCATTGCCAGACTGGAAAACATTCCCGGCGTGACCGCGGTGATCATCGGCCGCTCCTTCGGCGGAAAATCCATCGGCCGACGACGAGCAGTAGGGGATTTCAAGCTGCAAAACGAAGTTCAGGGGGGATTCAAGGGCGTCCTGCAAACTTCGAAAGGGATCCAGGAAATCATCGTGCTCGTGGAAAAGGAAAAAGCCGAGACCGCCAGAGCTATTCGCGAACTGTTCCCCGATAGTTGAGACGGGGAATTGAGCGACTTCCCTGAACGACAATAATCGTCGCCCGCGTCGATCTTAGGGAGCTCGCGAGAAATATCCTGTCAGTGTGATTCGCGAGTATCTCGAGGCCTGGCTCCCCGCTTAGAGGAACCCCCTCCCTCTCCGCAGCGTTCTTTGATTATCCCACAACCCCATCTTTCTCTCACTCTACACGTTCCAATCCGCACATCCGGAAAATGCGTCCAGAGCGCCTTCACAGCTACATTCTCACCCTCCTCGCCCTTCTTTCGCCCCCATCGTCATCCATCGCCGGTGATTTTCTCTGTGCCGGTGCCCTCTCCCCCGGCGCCGCAAACCAGTCTCCGAAAAGAACGCCCACACTCGCCCAGTATCCCACCACAGGCACCGGCAACGCCCTGGTCCTCTTCGCCCGGTTTCACGGTGAAGAGACCGGCGGCGATGACGCTCCCACCTGGAGCCAAGGGATCTTCGACCCGCAGCAACCGGGCAGCTTCAGCCATTTCTACGACACCATGTCCTTCGGCAAGCTGCTGATGCGTGGAGAAGTGGCCCCCCGATATTACGAATCGCCTCGATCCGCCTCCGCCTACCTCGCCGACACACCGGGCCAACTCGGCCAGTTCGGTCGGTTCGTAGCGGAAATTCTTCAACAGGCGGACCGGGACATCGACTTCTCCCGCTTCGACAGCGACGGTCCGGACAACATCCCCGACTCCGGCGACGACGATGGCTGGGTGGACGCCCTCTTCCTCATCCTCCCTTCGGTTCCCGAATCCTTCCTGCTCGACGCCGCCACCGGCATCGGCAATCTGGGGCTGGCAGAGAGCTGGGAGACCGGCGATGCGGGTGCTTCCGGCAACCCCATCCGTATCTCCTCCATGCAGGGATCGATCCTGCAGGGCCGCACCTTCGCCGGAACGGTCGGTTCGATGTGCCACGAATACGGCCACCTGCTGGGCCTGCCCGATCTCTACAACACCGCCTACCTGCAGAGCGAAGAGACCGCGCCCGAGAGCGATTCAGCCGGCATCGGCGCCTGGGGCCTGATGGGCTGGGGCGCCCTCGGCTGGAACGGCAACGACGGTCCCGTTTCCCTCTCCGCCTGGAGTCGAATGCAACTCGGCTGGGCACAGGTGGAAGAGCCGATTCGGGAACGGACCGATCTGGAGTTGGAAGACGTCGGTATCCGGGGAAAGCTCTTCAAATTGCCCCTGGACGAAAAGGAGTTCTTCCTGCTCGAACACCGCCGACGCGCCAGCACTTTTTACGATCGCCACCTTCCCACGGGAGGCCTGCTGATCTGGCATGTCGATCAAATCGACCCGATTCACGCCGCGGTCGACCTGGAATGCGCCGATGGCAGGTGGCTGGACGCGGGCTATCCCCTGGGCCGGGAACCCGCTCCCCAAGACGGAGGAGACAACCTGGACTTCTGGGCCCACGACCGGTCGTACACCTCGCATCACGGCGGCAACCAGGGCGACGCCACCGACCCGTTTGACGGCACCCGCTTTCGCGCCTTCACCCCCGCAACCAACCCAGCCTCCCGCAGCCACGACGGACAGACGAGCATCCGCATCCGGGAGATCCGGATCGAGGAAGAAATCGCCAGAGCAATCATCGAGGTCGCCCCGGCTCGGCTCGAACTCACCGAGGTCGACTTCGCCGATGTCGGAACCGACCGACTCGTCATCGCCGGCCAGGAGGCGAGCGCCGACTTCCGGCTGGCCAACCGGGGAGGCTTCCTACTCACCGAATTGACCGCCAGGATCTCCAGCGAAGATCCCCTGGTCGAGATCCCCGATCCCGAGGTGGAACTGGCGGACCTGGAGGTAGGCAGGGAAGCGCGCGTGGCCATGCTCACCAGGGAGGGATACCCCCGGGTCCGCATCGGCCGGGACTTCACCGGAATCTACCGCGCTAAAGCAACGCTGGAGATCTACTCCCGCGACAATCTTCTCGCCAGCCGGGAGCTGAACATCCCCGCCCAGGAGTCGCACTCCCTGTCCGGCTTTATCACCGACGGAAGCGGAAAAGGAGTCGGAGGAGTAGAAATCCGCATCTGGGGCCAAAAGATCCCCCGCCTGATCACCCACACCCGAGAGGATGGCTTCTACGAGCTGTTTCTCCTGGAAGACACTTACTCCATAACTGTGAATTCCGGAAGAAAACTGGGATTCGCTGCTCAGAACTTCGAGCTGGTGGTCTCACAGGACGAAATCTTCTCCGTCGATCTGCCGAAGGCGCATCGGGTGTCCGGCGTAGTGCGCGACGCCGGAGGAAACCCCGTACCCGGAATGAGCGTGGAGGGGCACGGAAACGGCATCTACGAGACAACGACTACCGCCCCTGATGGCTCGTACGTTCTCCCGCTACCCCGCGGAGTCTACTATATCCGCGTCATCTCCTATTCAGACGGAGCGCAATTCCCTCCGTTCACTGTAGCCGATGTCCGGATAGAGGGTGAGACCCAGCTCGATCTCGACCAGCCTTTCAACGTGTACGTCACTTTGGAGATCGTCGCCGAAGACGGCATCGCCATCGCCGGTGCGCAGGTCTCCCTGTCCCGCGATGAAGTATCCTATGATACTCAAACTGCCCGGACAGATGCTCAGGGCCTGGCGAACTTCCGCATAATCCCGGCAGAACCGCACCGTCTGAACCTTTCGTCACTTCCTCCATCCATAGTGGAACCCGCCACTACAGAAATCCAGGCAACCGCGGATACCACCATTCGAATACGGCTCGAAAAGGGCATCGCCGTAACCGGTCGGGTGATATTTCCGGATGGGGATCTCGTCCTCAGCGGGCGCCTATCGATTGCCCCCCTCGAAGCGGAAAAGGCATCCACTACTATTCTCATACAGGGGGGGCGCTTCAGCGTAGCTCTCGAACCAGGAAGCTATCAGGTGCGATACCAGAACGCTTTTTACCCGGTGCATCTTCCCAACCAGGAACTCGGGACTATCGAGGTTCGAAAAGAGGTGGAAATCGACCTGATCATCGACCGGGGTCTGCTTTGGGAAGGGCGCGTTCGTGATGACCAGGGCAATCTGCTGACAGACGCTTTGCTCGACTTTGTTCCTCTCGAAGGGGGAGACCCGCAGAGAGGCCTGCTGATAGACGGCACCTATCAAGTCGGCCTTTTCCCCGGCTCCTATCGCACGACCTTCTATCCATTCGGATCTACAGGCTCGATCTGCCCCACTCAGGAACTCGACATCCAGATCGTCGATGGGGATGAAAATCGCAACCTCACAGTACAGCGCGGCCTGGCAGTGGAAGGACGCCTGGACGGCATTGGGGAAGTGGATCTCACTGACTACCGAATAGAAGCGGTCTCTTTCGATGCCCCCACCAGGGGAAGGGCATCCTTCCATCCCGACGGCGCCTTTCGGCTCTGGCTTCTGCCAGGGAGATACCAGATCAACTGGATGACGACCACCTCTTCAGCCGGAACATCCTGGTCCGGAGGAGAGATCCAGGTCCCGACCCAATCTCCCATCCTCCTCCAGCATCCCTCCGCAGTCACCCTCTCGGGCCGCATAGTCGATCGAACCGGAACGCCGCTCGAATCCTCCCTCCTCCTAACTCACACTCCTCATCCCTTCACCGCCCTTTTCGCTCAGTGGCAGAAGAACTTCGCCGCTCGTTTCTTCAGCGACCCCGACGGAGTCTATCGGATCCAGATGCATCCCGGCCGCTACGACTTCGTCATCTTCAAAAAGAGGCTGGACCGGCAGAGATTGGGATGGGTGTGGAGAGACGTCGATCTCGCGGAGAGACGGGAAGAGAATATCACCTTTCCAGACCCGGTGCTGACCCACCGGGTATCCGGCACCATTCTCGATCGTCAGAACAGACCTCTATACCCGGGCGATATCCAGTTCTACGACGAAAACAGCGGCTTCGTCGGCCACGCCTGGATCGTCTCGGGCACCGGGGAGTACGCCGTCGATATTCCCCCCGGCAGATACCACGCGGCAGTAGGGGTCTCGAATTACATGGGTGGGTACTCGGAAAACCACTACCTCGGCATCCTCCAGCTCACAGCAGACACCGCGTGGAACGTCTACCTCTCCACCGGAGAGACTGCGATCGAGGACGCCGGCAGCGCGCTTCCCCCCATCTTCGCCCTGCATCCCAACTTCCCCAATCCCTTCAACACCAATACCGCAATTCTCTATCAACTGCCGCAGGCCGGTCCAGTCGAACTGACCATCAACAACATCGCCGGCCAGCGGGTTACAACCCTGGTCGATGCACAAAAACCGGCCGGCCGGCACCAGACCGCCTGGAATGGGAGGGACGCCTCTGGAAAGTCAGTCGGCAGCGGCCTCTACTTCTACAGACTTTCGACCGATACACAGACGCAGACCCGGCGCATGATTCTCGTCAAATAAGATCATATGATACTCATTCGAGATCATATGACCCCATTCCGAGTTTGGCTCAAATTGACCCGATTCAGCGAAAACAAGGACCTGAGCGAAGGACAGATCATCCACCGACCACTTGAGCCAAGCATAAAATAAGATCGGGATGAGATCGCTCGGTCTCATCCCGAATCCCTCTCGAATCGATCCAGTTTCGAAGAGCTAAAGGCTGCCCGACGAACGGAATACCTCGGCTGTCTATTTCCGATAAAAACGAACAGCCGGCCCCTTCTTCGTCAGAACTCGATCAGACCGACCCGGAACGTCTCCTTCCCCTCGTTCAGCCGCAGCGTCATCGCCTGCCGCTTTTCGTTCGGCCGACCGTAGTTGGTGAACACCTCCGCCTGCAGCGTCACCGCACCGCTCATCGACGGCGCCGAACTGCCGAAGTAGTTCGCCTCGATCCTGTATTCTCCGTGCTGCGCCTTCCTCAGACAGTACTCCTCCGGCCCGTACCCATTGGTGAAGTCGCGCGACATCCGCCCCCCGATCGTCGTCAGCGGATGGCCGTAATACGCCTTCTCCCCCGAGGGCTCCACCACCCACAGATCCATATCCGTCATATCCGCATCCCAGGTCAACACGATCCGCACATCCACATCCAGCAATTCGACCAGGCGCGGATCGACAGGAATCCCCTCCACTCCGGCCGCTTTGGCCAGCGGAATCAGCCGATTGATCTCCATCAGCGCGATCCCCTCTACCTCCGCAAAACGATCCCACTGCTTCATCACCACCTCGTAGAGCAGCTCGATGGCCCGCCCGTAATCCTCCCGCGCTGTCCCTTCCGCAACCGCCGCCCGCCGCGCCAGCACCAGAGCCAGATCGCGATACGACTGCGGCTCCTCCGGCCTCAGTTCCAGCACCTGCTCGAACAGCCGGATGCTCAGATCCAGCAAATCGAGCTGCGCCAGCCGGTGGCCCAGCACCCGCAGCAGCGCCGCGTTCTCCAGCTCCAGCTCCGAAACGTTCGACAGCACCTGCAAGCCCAGCCGCTTCTCCTCTTCAGCGAAGAAGAAACCGGCGCAGTCCAGAAAAAACGCCGGCGCCCTCCCGTGCTCCTCCCGCTGTTTCAGATAGACCGCAAACCACTCGTCCGCATCCGCCGCGCGCAGCGCCTCCAGATAAGGAGTGTCCGGGTTCCACGGCTCGATGGCGATCGCCGGCTCGTCCGCTTTTTTGCTATCAGCCGACTTGGCGGCCGGCAGGTAGTGCTCAATCTCGGCCTCCATCTCGTGCTCTATCTCAGCTTCCTCCCGTTCGTACTGCACCTGCCGCGCGCTCGTCCGCATCATCCGCTCCTCGGCCATCGGCGCCGGCGCCGCATCCCCCGCCCCGTTTCCCATACCCACCGCTTCGAGCACCCTGCTGAGAAGCCCCTCTCCATCCCCCTCTCCATCCTCCATATCCATCGCTTCCCCATCCTCACCCCTCTTATCCCCTTCGTACTCGAAATCCTCCGGATACTCGAACTCCGTCTCCCACCACTCGACCCGCTGCTTCCAGAGGGACAGCACGTACTGCAGCTTGTCCTCCTTCTTGCGCATCTCCTCCTTGCGGTTCCGGGCGACGATATCCTCGTACTCCCGTCGCATCTCCGGCAGCGACTCCGGAGGTCTGATCCGGTGCTCCACATACTGACCCAGATCCTCCAGCACGATCAGCGACGTGCCCGGCGTCACCAGCCCGTAGCGCTTGCCCACCGCCACCAGTTCCGCCTGGTTCCGCTTGGGAAAGACGCTCAGTTCCTCCACCTTCTTTTGCGCCCAGAACCGCCGCACCAGATCCCCCCGCACTGCATCCTTCCGAGAGATTTTATATTTCGACCGCTTCTTCACCTTACCACCGACCCCGTATTCCAGCACTACCTCCGCCTTCTCGCCCACCAACCTTCCCGCCAACGCAAACCGCCCGTGCACCGGCTGCGGCAGCCCCGGATAGGTCCCCTCCACCTCCACCCCCTTCGCGTCGATATCCACGAACGAAAAACTCGTCCGCCCGATCCCCTCGACCACCTCCCGATCCTCCAGCCGCTGCAAATTGAAATACGCCCCCCCGCTCCTCATCGCCAGGTAGTGCAAAAAGGCGTGGTTGGTCTGCGCATCGGCCGACAGGATATAGACCGGCCGCTCGAACCGCTCGGGCTCCTCCGTTCCAAAATTCGAAACCCCATCGGTGAACAGCAGATAGAAGTCCGGCAGCGCCCTCCCCTCGACCGGCGAGATCGCCCCCATCTGCGTGCCCCCGTCGTAGGCCACCTTTCCCAGCACCTCGATCAGCGCCTCACAATTCCCCCGCTCCACCGCAAACAGTTTTGGCCCCTCTGCCGCGTTCCGAAACAAAATCAGATCGACCTCAATCTCCCCTTTCCCGAACTGCCCGAAGTACTCCCGCAGCAGCCCCAACTCCCGCTCGTGATCCACCCGCCCCCGCGACCCCGATGCATCCCACAGCACCGCTACCCGCTCGGGTCGCTCCGCTTTCCTCGACTTCGGTCTCGACGGGGAATCGAATATCGCAAAGTGCACCGTTCCTTCTTCATCCTCCTCGACCAACGCCCGCTGCCGCTCCACCTCCGGCAGCGCGACGATCAGATCCTCGGTGAGCACCGCGTCCTTCATCTCCGTCTCTGCCACAAAGCTGTCGCGCCACTTTCCAAATCGGAAGTTGGCCAGCCCTCCCTGCTGCACCCGAGGCTCGACCTCGCTCTCGACCACCTCGACCCGCAGAAAAAACCTGCCCACAGCCTGTTCAAAATTGAGCGGCAAATGATACAGCCCCCCTTCATTCCCCTGCACCAGTTCACCGACGTACTCCACTCGAACCGTCCGGCTCCCATGCGCCGGAATCGGAAAGACCCGCGTCTTGAAGTTGTTCCCCCCTACCCATTCCACCAACCCCGGATCGATCCCCTGCCGCACGATCTTCTCGAACACCTGTCGCCCCCGATCCTTCTCCACCACCACCCCATCCACCATCCGCCCCTCGATATCCAGCGCGTACCCGCTGATCGTCACCCCCTCCGGCAGCGGGAAATACAGATCGCCGGCCAGCGCCCGGTCGTGGGGATTGGCAAACGTCATCGTCATCTCGGTCTCCGCCAGGTACCCGAAGATCCGCACTTCCACCTCCACCTCGGCCAGACCGAGCGCTTCGAGATCCTCCCCATCATTCTCCACAAATAGCACCGGAGGCACTCCCTGTGCAGCCAGCGCGCCGCAGAGCACCAGGCTTGCCAGAACCGCCGTCAGTACCTTCATAACAGATCTCCTGATCGAATCCATATTGGGAATCCCCGAGATATATCTACCACCACCCTTCTCCACTCTCTTTTTAACGCCATGGTCTACGAATAGATCCCACATTCAGCACCAGAGTAGATGCAAACCCACTCCACATTTCTCTTGCTCGGGAAAGGCAAAAAGGTTACCGTCTTACTTGAATCTTACTTTTCGGGAGAAACACCAATGGAAACCACGCGGCTGTCAAACAAGGGGCAGATCGTCATTCCCCACAAAATTCGCGAACAGTTCGGTTGGGAACCGGGCGTAGAGTTCGCTGTGGAACCAATCGAAGGCGGTGTCGCTTTGAAACGGATCGAAGAAGCAGATCCGACGACGATCGAAGAAGTCTATGGTTGCCTGCACTATCGCGGGCCGAAAAAATCTCTCCATGATATGGAAGAAGGCATTCGCAAAGGGGCCGGAAAACGGGCATGAAGGCGATCGACACCAGCGATAG
>Ga0257125_1000772_pt1 | contig 38506 bp, 49 predicted proteins | sample SI106_200metaG_FD_190183 | JGI IMG/M metagenome (GOLD analysis project Ga0257125, IMG submission 190183) | Marine microbial communities from Saanich Inlet, British Columbia, Canada - SI106_200 | ecosystem: Environmental > Aquatic > Marine > Inlet | place: Canada: British Columbia | collected... | reverse complement strand
CTCCAACAACTATTTGTAGTCTATATGCGTTGGTTGTTGTTCCATTTCTTGAAATAATCCAGGCATAGGTGTCTGGAGTACCATCAACTGCCATCATTAAACCACCCTGAGCCTCTTGAGCTGAGTCTGTAGACCAAGACAAATATGACTGTAGATTTATTATCATTTATCTTATGGGAGTTGGAAAACCCCTCATACCTTCTTTTGTCCTTTTACTAATAAGTTGTTTTGTTTCTTTGTCATGTTTTTTTCCATAGAAGGGATGTGTTTTGCCTTTTAGTGTTATTCTAAGCCCATTTTCTATGTCGTAGTCCCTGTGGCACTTTGGGCAGAGGTACATCCAGTCCTCTATGTTTCTTTTATATTTATGGTCTTTATTCGCTAGGTGTAAACCTTTCTTTATTTCCTTACCATCTATTTCGCAGCTTTCACATTTGTTATCAGAGGGTTTGTTTTTTCTCACCCATTTATGTATTGCTGTGTATCCTGCGTTTTCTTTTATTTTTCCTACCTGGTTAAGAGCTGCACATTTTCTGCACCTTTTAACGTGTTGTCTGCTTACTATTTTATTGCAGTCATCACATCTTTTTTTTCTCTTTAACCAAGTTTGTTTTACCTTTTCTATATGTTTTTTACTCTTGTTCCTTTTGACCACATCTGGTCTCTTTATTGTTTTTGTCATAACCTAGTTATAGGTTAAGGAAGCTGAAATATCAACTCACAATATAAGCCCTTTGCTGGAGTGCTACTAACTGCGTCTATATCTATTCTGATTCTGTCCCCTGTAGCTACATCATCGTTAGCAGTGTCTATAACAGCGGCTGTTGCTGCTGTACTTGAGTCAGTTTCTGCTGAGTCGATAGTAATTACCGTTGAGAGCATATCTGCTGTCTGGGTAACATTGTAAATCTGTACGTCTGTAGTTCCTGTAGTTCCTGCTGTAGCGACATTAGCTGCTACTCCTACTAAGTTCCATCCGTTCATCACACTAGGTACTCTGAAGTAAGCGTTGTCATCTGCGACTGCTGTATCTGTAGCTACGTCTATGACTTGGATTCCTACTACTCTTTTACCGTAGTCTGATCCTGCTAGAGAGTCTGCTGTAATAGTTCTCGTCGTGTCTGTTCCTGTGGTTACTTCTGAAGCAATAGTTAGTTCTGCTACACCTGCTGTTGAAGTGCTTGCTGCTACCTCATCTCCAGTATTAGTGTTAGAGGTATTTGTTATGACGGTTTGTTGTGCGTCAGTTACATAGTTCTTGTTTGTTGCCTCTGTGAAGTTCGTATTCGTAAAGGTTGGAGTTGCTCCTGATACAACACTTTGATTTAAAGCCTTTACATCAGCGATTGATGCTAACTCTGAATCCATTAAAGCACCTGCTGAGGTTACATTTGTAGTATCTGCTGTTAGTTTGGCGTTGTTTGCAACGATCTCTCCCCATTTAGCTGTAGTGAGCATTCCTGCTGCTGATACTAAAGCTGCTGGGAGTGTTACATCGTCTGCTCCACCATCTGAAGTGATAGCTACTGTATTAACTCCTACTGTTCCAACACTTAGGGCTGTTGGTACGTTTGTATTCTTAGCTGTGTTAGCGACTACTTCATCCCATTTAGCCTTAGTTAAGAGTCCTGCTCTTGAGGTACTAGCTGAAGCTAGAGTAGCATTGTTTCCATCACTGGAGTTTACATCTACTGTTGTCTCTGTTGCTGTGCCTTCTGATAGATCAGTAGATATGTTGGTACTCTTAGCTGTGTTAAGTCCAATAGCTGTGTCCATTGCATCTACTTTGTCACGAATAGCGTTCTTAGTTGCTGAGTCTGTATTAGCATCCCATGATGTAGCGTTATAAGCTGTATCATCTGCTGGATCATCACCTGAGTTTGTACCAGAAGTGTTACCTATGACAGTTTGTTGTGCATCTGTAACGTAGTTCTTATCGGTAGCTTCTGTAATATTTGTGTTAGCTATAGTTGGAGCATCTGTAAACTCTAAAGCTGTTTCTCCTGCATTTACTTGAGGTATCTTATTAGCTTGAGAAGTATAATTTGCTGGTGTGTCAGTTAATTCTGTAAACTCATTAACTCCACTAACTTGGTCATCAACATACTTCTTATTAGCGACCATTGCGTCAGTAGTAGGAGCGGCACTTGATTCAAGAGCTGTTGCATCTTCTAATGTTTTGTTTGTGAGAGTTTCTGTCCCAGTAACTGAGGCAGCAACATCTGATCCTGAAACTCCTGAGAGTTTGTAATCGTGTGAAGTTGTTACTGCACTTGAATCTGCTCCTACTTTAGCCTGGAGAGCTTCTATCGCATCGTTAGCGTTGGTATGTTGACCAGAATGACTGACAGCAGCCATTGTGTCGGTACTTGTTGGATTCGTAAGTGAATCAATCGAGGTAGGGTAATCGGTAGCCATATAAATAACTTATTCTGCTCCGTCTTATTTAAGATTACTACATCTTATCAATGTCGTCTAGTACCTTTTTCTTCATCAGGTCTAACTGCTTGGCTTGTTGTTTCATTCCCATGATTTTTATGGTCTGTTTCAACTTATATAAGCCTGCGTCATTTTCCTTTAGATTAACTTCTTGCCCAAGCTCATCTAGGATTGATTTAGCTACATAAACCAGGTTCATTCCCTCTGTTTGAGACATAATGTTCTCTGTAACACCATCTACCATCTCTGCTATCTCTGGATTAGTGTTATAAAGATCACCTATTCCAAAGTAATCAGCTACAAACGGTTTACCATGTGTCCCTATATATCCTGAGAGATCTAGTCCTTCGTCTAGGATCTGTCCCTCATCTACTGCACTAGTTTTAGGAGTAGAGTTTGTTTGTGCTTTTTCTACACTTGGAACTGAAACTGGTTCATTCATAATATACTTTCATAAGCTTCCACCCATTTATGATAGTGATTTTCAATGTCCCAGTTCTTAAAGATGTCTTTCTGTGCTTCATTAGCAATCATCTCTCTAACACTAGCGTCTAGTATTAGCCTGGTAATAGCTGTCTTCCACTCTTCTGCTGTCTTTGCTAGAAAACCATTAACCCCGTTGGTGATGGTTGTGTTGTAGACGACGGTATCTGCATATACTCCTGGTACTCCATTTGCAGAGTATTCGAAATACTTAATATTGCTTTTACCAGAGTTAAAAGAGTCATCCAAGAGAGGAGCAATGCCAATATCAATCCCAAGGGATTTACTCTTCTCAGCCCAGAACTCGAGTGGAACTCCTTGGTAGTACTCTCTTCTGTTTTCGGGTATGTCTGCGAATAGATCTTCACCATATATACCTTTTTTCCCTCCTGCTCCACAGTAAACAAACTTTACGAAAGGAAACTCGTCAAGAATATCCTTTATTATAGGAGCCATGAAGATAAGATCTTCTCTGTGTGAGAGTGATCCTGCCCATCCCAACCTTAACTGACCTGTGTTCTCTGGTTTCCAGGGCTTATTCCACCAGTCGAAGTCCATGTAGTTAGGTAACACCACGACATTCTTATTAAAGTTACGGTAGTGGTCTGCAAGAACCTCTGTTGTAACGGTAACTAGATCACATTTACCAATAGTCTCTTTTGTTTGCTCAGTTTCTTCCTCAGTAAGATCCATAAGTTCTTTGCGATCTTTTCCACCCACTCCGATAACAATGTCATCAGCTTCGTAAACTACCTTAGCTCCTTGAGCATGGGCTACATCTACTCCTTTAGGATTTCTCCACATCTGGGCGATAACAATATCAGCTCCAAGAGTATCCTCTTTCCAGTCCTTAGAGGATGCTACATAGAACTCGTGCTTAGTATTATTGTTGATGTACTTAGCAGGTGCGTCTAATCTCCACTGTACAGAACCTGTGTAGTTTGAAAATGCTAATATGTTCATTTAATCACCTCTCTTAGATGTTTCCACTCGATGTCGTGTGGTAGATCTGCTAGTTTCATATAAGTTTCTTCTATTCCGTTATTACAACCGTCTCCATCTTGAATATGACCATGAGCTATTAACTTAACTCTCTTAGGTGGTCTCTTATCCTTGAGATTCCAGTTATAATAACCGTCTTCCATTAGTTTTAAGCCTAAATCCTTCACTGCTTTCCTTGCACCGTCAGAAATAGCCCAGTTAGGAGCTTTAAACATCCCATTTGTCTTAATACCAACGTTAAAGAACATCTTTTGGGCTACTAAGATACGATTTTTAGCTTCTTGGTATGAAAGTTCAGAGAACTCCATAGGTAAATGTGTTAATCCATGGATAGCAATCTCTAGCCAACCTTCTTCTATTCCCTCTTTTACCTTATTAACCCATGGTTTCCACTCTTTATCAGTGATCCTAAGACCCTTTTTGTCAGGAACAAACCTAATATCCCAAGGAATAGTAAACATTGTGACCTTAAAGTCATCAAATCTAACCCTTAGCATATCTATTACGTCTATTCTGTGGTTTAACGGGTTAAAATCGTCATAATCTAGTGCTATTCTCATATTACTCCTTTATTTGTACTTCTAAACAATCGTTAATAACTATGTCCATGTCCTGGTATTTATAGCGTGCTAGCCTCCCAACGAGGGTAATATCGTCTTTTACGGCTTTCTTACGGTACTTGTTATACAGCTTTTCAGACTCTTCGTTCTCTATTGGATAATGTTTAATGTCATCGCATGGAGCTTCTATCCCAATATAGTTACCGTAACCAAACTTACGATAGTCTGTCATTCTAATAAAAGGAAAGTCTGACTCTGGGAAGTTTACTGTAGCAGTTGGTAAACCAGTCTCTGTCTTTAGGTGACTTACCTGCATCCCTCTGTATGGTAGTTTTCCATACATATATTCGTAGTATTCATCTACTGCACCAGTTAAGATAACCTTCTCTCCTTTAAAGTCATGTTTAGTTGTTATGTCAAAACCTATCTTGACTTCAATACCATCAAGCAAGTTATCGAATAGCTTTGGTATATCTAGCACACCCTGGTACTTGTCTGAGTGTAAGCAGCCATTAGATGGCTTAATCCTTTTAATAACATTCTTCTTGGGAACATCGTGCCACATCTTAATATTGTATGGAGCAAAAGACTTATCTCTAATCTTCTCATTGATCTCCTTTGGTGGAAAAACAAAGTATTCACCATCAGAGTAGTTAGTACCTAAGTGTCGATATGGGTTGATAGTAGTGTATTGCAAAACAAATGCCATTACTTCATCTACATTAGTGTGGAAAAAGTGTGGATAAAGTTGGTAGTCTTTATTCTCCCAGCAAGCACCCATCACTCTATCTCTTTCATAGACAATAGGCTCATGACCAGCGTCTTTATATCTTCTAGCCATTATTGCTCCTGCTAGTCCTGCACCAATGATGTGTACTCTCATAGTTGTTTTAAGATAAATGACTCCACATCATCTATCATTCTTTCTGTTGTAACTGTTCTTGCAAACTTTAAACCATTCTTAACTCTTCTCTCTCTTATACTATTACAGTCTATAAGGTGGATAACTCTATCTGCTATATCCTCTGCATCTAGTTTTGCGTACATGATTGTGTCTTTATCAAATCCTTCAGTCCCCTTTATATCAGGAGTAACTACTGCTGTTCCACACGCCATAGGCTCTAAGCTCATTGTTCCAAATCCCTCAAAAGGAGTGGATTGCATTGCAACAGTACACATAGATAGTAGCTCTGCCATCGTTTCGTTCTTTAGTCCCTTGTGATGAGTAACTCTACATTCCATCTTTGGCTTGTCATATAAGTCGTAAGTGTGGATCTGTATATCTGGTCGTTTCTCTTTTATGATCTCTAGTGCTCTGACTCCTATATCTGTTCTCTTCCTAACCATTTCCCTCGAGTAGAAACAAACTGTCTTAGGCTTCTTGTTGTTGTATGGTTTGTAAATGTCTAGATCAATACCAGGCATGAACATTCCAATATTAGTATGACCATAACCCTCTAAGAAGCGTTTAAGCCAAGGAGAGATTGTTATAAGAAAGTCCCAATGCATCTTGTATGTTCGTTTTACACCATCTCCAAAAGAAATAGATTCATCGTGTTGAACAACATATCCACACTTAGCACCTGTTTCTCTTGATATTTCTTCAGCCCAAGGAGCTGTAGCAAAGAACGTAGCTAAAACAAAGTCTGGTTTAAAATCTATGATCCGATTAATGTTGTCATAACTATCAAACTCTAGAGGATAATCACTTGTAGTATCAGGACAAAAAGCAGCAACATCCCAACCACGTCTCTTTAAATGATTACCAATGTCAATGATATTCCTGCAACCAGCAGAAACACCCCAGTTAAGGGACATAATAGCTATTTTAGGTTTCTTCTCCATAAGCCCTTTTTAAATCTTCTACTTTAATACCGTATAAATCGCTTATCTTCTTATCGAATAAAGCTTGGTTATTCTTAGACTCTACTCGTTCTGTGTGATCTATGTGATAAATAAAGGCATCCATACAAGGTATAAACTCTACGTTCTGTTGATATAAGCAAATAGCTAGTTCAAAGTCCTCTAGCCCATAGCCAATGTATTTCTCATTCCAGTAGTGTCCATGTACTGCCTTAACTCTTTCGTAATTAACCTTAGATATACATAGGTTGTTACCAGTAAATCGACTCCATGGATTAGTAACCATTCCAATACTTGGAAGAGCTGGTTTCCTCCAGTCATCTTTAATGAAGTTGTCTGGTTTCTTAATATCTTCTACGTTTCTTGCTTCCTTTACATAGACTCTTAGACCACTGCCAACTGCACCATCGTGCATAACGTTGTTATATTCCTCGAGTAGTTTCTCATCTGGAACACTATCAGCCATAACATGAACGATGTAGTCGTTCTTAGCTTCACCAATGCCAACGTTCTGGATCTTTGCTAATCTCATTCCTTCATGTGGTTGAGTGAAATATCTAACATTAAAAGGTTGTGGATTCTCATCTAACCACTTCTGAGGATTATCAGTGCTACCGTCATCGGTAACTATTACCTCAAAGTCCTTATGTGTTTGCTTTCTTAAAGCATCAAATACATATGGGAAGTATTTAGACTGATTGTATGTATTAAGTATTACTGTGAAACTTGACATATTTTTCTATCCCTTCTTCCAAAGATGTTGGAAATGAAGCTGTCTTTATAAACTCTGGCTTATGATACTCATCTACTTCTCCGACTCTTCCTTCAGTTACAACCATCTTAGAATCTGATTCAATGAGACTCTTCATGATTGTTGCTACGTCTTTAATAGATCTCCTCTTACCTGAGCTTGCATAGTATGTGTGTTCACTTGGTTCATGGCTCTTAATAATCCTGCATAGATCGTCAATGTAGATAAAGTCTTTCTTCTGATTACCTCCATTTTGGAGTGTTATATCAGATCCACTCTCTAGCATCCTTGTAAAGATTGGGAACACATAGTTCTGTCTCATCTCTGGTCCGTATGGGTTAGGGAATCTTATAGTCCCTGCCTTTAACCCATTCTGACATTTCTCTACATCAATAACGCTTTCCCCTGCTAACTTAGACATAGAGTAGTGATTGTTTCTCATCTCTACTGAGTCTGTTGAAGCATAGATTAGGGGGATCTTGAGTAAGGAACAGATCCTAGCAACATTCATAGTTCCTAGAACATTAGTCTCGTAATATAGATGTGGATTATCTGCTGAGAAAGGTAGACCAGTGATTGCAGCTAAATGAATAACCTTAGTACACTTCTGAGCATCCTTGAGTAGTTGGTAGTAATCAAGAATATCCTTACCGATCTCTAAATCGTAAGGTAAGAACTCATCTGGATACATCTCTCTTAACCTTGTTCCTATCCACCCATGACTGCCAGTAAGTAGAATCATTTTGCTTCCACCTTCCAAACATTACCTAATACATCTGGTTTACATCTCTCTTCATCTGGCTTATCTGGGTTGTAGCAAGTAGATCCTACTGAGACTAACATTGTGTCATCTTCCAAACTCATCCAGCCATGCCAAATAGTAGGAGGGACAGCTATCACTTGAGGTTTTCTGCTATCTAAGACTACCTTTTGGAATCCTGAATCTTTATCTTTGAAAAATAAGAACGTTGCTGATCCTGCAGCTATATGGAAGTAATCCCACATCTTTTCATGCTTATGAAAGGCTCTAATAACTCCACGAGTTCTATCCTTTACTAAGTAGACCTGATTCATCTCTGGCTTGTGTTCAGCGTCAGTCCTTAATATCTCATACAATAAACCCCTGTCGTCAATGTGGGTTTGTAAGTCATAAACTTTAACTAAGTTCATATAACCTCCTTTATTTTATTGCTCTTACTAATATAGTATCTGGATTATGCTTTAGTAGTCTTTTCACTCTTCCTTCTGTCGAAGTATTCTATGTACTTATCTGCTTGTCCTTGTGTACCGTCCATGTGGCAGATCCTATGTTTAGGGTAGTAACAAGGCATGAAGCCCATTCCTCTAAAGGCATGAGAAGCCTCAGTGTCCTGATTACCATGTAACATCTTGTCTTTCCATCTGAACTCGTCATAAGCTGAAGCATCTATGAAGGCAAAGATACCTCCAACGTGGTTAGTTACCTCGATATATTCATCACCTATAAAGCCATATCCTCTTCTAGGTGCTCCACCTGGATTGTGATACAAACCCTCAACGTATGGTGAAAGATACATCTTACGGTTCTTCTTCCACATACCTATCATGTCTGTTAGCCAGTTACTTGTTTGAAACTCTACATCGTTGTCTATCTTGATGATAATGTCGTAGTTAGATGTTCCCTTAATAATGTCTATCATTCTGTTAGAGGCTTCTGTAATACCCATGTTTTCTTTGAAACTTATTAAGTGTTGGATCTCTCCAGATATCTCTTTAAGCCACTCTTTAGTTCCATCCTTGCTTCCGTTATCTACACAAAACCAGTCAAAGTCATAACCTGCTGTATTCTTCATCTGCTTATAGGTTTCCTTTGAGTAATCTAGTCTGTCGTAGTGAATAGTGAAGATAGCTACTCTAGGTTCCTTTATCTCTCCCATATAAGGAAGTTGAATATCACAACCTGTAGGATCAAATGTAGGTACCCATAGCTGTCCTAGCTGAGGGTGCATATACGTTTCTGTCTTAACTCTTTGGGATTTAGTGTCCTTATGGATTAGGTAGTCAAATGTTACTTTAGGTACTCTCTTGAAGATCTTACCTGCTTTAATCATTCTTACCCAGAGGTTCCAGTCTACAAACTTATTGAGTGTCTCGTCTAATCCTCCAACATCATAGAAAGCATCCTTCTTGAAGACGATAGCTGACATATCTATGTAGTTTCTAAACATTAAGAACTGTCTGTCAAAGTCATGTGCTATCCCTGCCTCATCATTAGGCATGATCCACATATCTGCGTAAGCACCGTCTAGTTTCTTATCAGCCTCTAGTTGTTTTAGTAATACCTTGAGGTGATTCTTTCTCCATGTAACATCATCGTCTAGAAAAGCGATATATTTACACTTAGCCTTTGATACTCCAAGGTTCTTGGGTTGGGTGTCTGATCCAAAGTTCTTATCATTCCTATAATATGAAACTCTCTTATCCTTCTTCATGATCTTAGCGACCATTGCTTCTGTTCCATCTGTAGAGCAGTCATCAACAACGATAATCTCTATGTTGTTTATCAACTGTCTCTTAGCAGACATTATTGCCTTCTTTAAAAGATCCACCCTGTTATAGGTGGATATAATGACACTAACCTTTGGATATTCCATATTTAAGCCTTACTGAATCGTAGTGGCTGATAAGTTTCCTTGCTCTAAGGATCTTTAGAATGTCGCCTCTACCTCTTTTTATTACTCTTTCTTTCTTCTTGTCGTCTGCTATGTAAAGTAATCTATATGTGTTGAGTGGAATATGACCCTTACTAAGGGTTAGTTTAAAGTCTTTGTCTCCGATGAAAATACCACCAACGTGCCCGTAACCTCTTTGTCTGATTCTATATCGAGGGTTTATTTCTTTAAGCAGGCTTTCTAGTTTTTTGTGGTTCATTTTTCAATGCCCATGATGTCTAAATGACAGATCATGTGGTATGAGTCTCCTTTATCGTCTGATACCCATACTGATGAATATGCTGAATAAAATATTTTGTCGCCCTTTTTGAAATCAGAGTTACCTGGGTGCACGATTTCACCTAGCTTTAAACCCTCTTCCATTGTGGATGTTGATCCAATAATAAGACCACTTCCAGTCTTTACTTCTCTATCTAGGGGCTTAACGAGAACATTCTCGTTTTTAGGGATAATCATTTGCTCGGTCCTTATATCTTATTTTGATACTTATAAGGTTATAACACAAAAAAACCCCCCTTGTCAAAAGGGGGGCTAAATACTGTTAAATCAGTTTTTTTTATCCAGCGGTTGCACCAGATTCGACACGATACATGAAGTTATCGTTAAGAATGCTAGCTGTGAAACCTGCCTTCCAACCTACATCACTGTAGAGTCTTAGGGCTGATCTTGGAGATGGGCTGTCGACATAAGTAGTCAAGTTTTGCAACTCGGATACTCCGAAAGCCTCTTCACCGAAGAACAAGGATTGGTAAACCTCTGCACTTGCTGAACCAGAGTTCAATAAGATTGGAGCTTGGGTGCTGTTCAAGAAACGAACACCGTAGAGTTTACCGACCTCACCATTATAGATACCGCCTAGGGCAGAATCTGTGTATTGGTGTGCGTCAGTCCAGTTGGAGTCACCTTGTAAGTCGTATTCGACATCAGGGTGGATAACAGCCATAAAGCTTCCAGATTTCATCTGTGGCTTAGCGTTAGCTCCCTTGAGTTCTCTTACTACTTTTCTAACATCAGCAACTTGCATAACGTCAGTTGCGATAAGAGAAGTTCTGTTAGCTACACCTGAGGCGTAGAGAACTGAAGATCCTCCATCAACGACATCACGGATGACTGAGTCAATAGAGAGTGCAGCTTCATAGGCGAGTAAGTCTACTGCGGATGCAATAGAGTTATCGATTGAAGTTAAACTCAAAAGATCAGTGATCTGTTCGAAGTTTCCATATTGAGATATGGTAGCTGATACTAGTGTTGCGGATAATCCGCTAGGTGTTGGGTCGGTACCTTCCGTTAATGCTGATTTAGCAGTAGGGTTAGTGTAACGATTCCAGACAACTGTTTTACCTTCGCCTTTAGGAACTACGCCTTGACGTCCTAGTTGTTTGAACACGAAGTTAGCTTCGGCTCTCATCAAGAAACGTTTGTCGTAGTATGCCTTAACGACTGAAGATAGGGTTGTGGTATTGGTTAATGCCATTACTTTTGTCCTTTTCTATACTATTTATACTATCGCTTTAATCTTCCTTTGTAGTCAACGTATTGACCACTTTGTGGCAAGATATTCTCTAGTTCCTCTAGGGAAAGATTAGAATAATCTATGTCGCCACCTGCTCTAGAAGTCTTGGCGGTCTCAACAAAGGCTCTTTTCTTTTGCTGAGTTTTTGTAGCTCTTTCTTTCTGAATCTGTGAAGTTGCTTGTGCACTTTCGTAGGTAACAATCTTTAAAGCGTCTTCGAGTTGGATCCCAGGGGATCTTTCTACATAAGACAATGCTTCTTCGATTTTGGTGTTATCTATTCCAGGGAATCTCTCCTTAACGGATTGAATCTCTGCACCAGCTTTTCTTACCTCTAAATCTTCTCTCAAAGGACTAATCTTTTGATCAATGATTCTACCGAGCATATCGAGAGCCTCTCTCTGCTCAGAAGGTAAGTTAGCGAATGGGTCTTCAACTTGTTGTTTAGGCAATGCCTGCTCAACTTTGTTAGCTAACTCACTCATCTTTTGGGACATCTGTGTGTTCTGCTTCTCTAGGTTTTGATTCCATTTGAGAAAGTCATCTGCACTCTTAAATCCCTTCTTCTCTGCGAGTTCACCTAATGCTTGTCCCATATCAGGGGCTTGTGGCTCTGCAGCTTCTTCAGAAGTTTCTGTTGTTGGTTCTGTCTTTCCAGCCTCGGAAACAGCTTGTTCCAGTTTTAATAAGTCGGGGCTATTTGAATCAGCACCTATTATTGAACTGGAGGCGTCTTTGGTTGTTGGATTATCTGACATATTCCTCCTTGTTAGCATGAGCTACTTAGAATCGGGCGACATTTGCGACCGAGCAGTCTAGTAACTAAGCACCCGACTCTGAGTAACTCACACTTATCTATTTACTTGTTAAATGCTCTTGGGTTTTTCCTCGAGAGATGATCGTGTCGATCTCCCGTTTAAGAGCGTCTAAGCCTTCGATGATCCCACGTCTATAGCATAGGTCTTCGTAGCTTGTAGATGCTATTGCATCTTTCTTTGCCATTTCTGCCAGCTTCTCCAGTCTTGCAATAAGATATGTGAAGCCTTCCATTTCCAATAGGTCTTGCATCATGTGCGACTTATTGATTAGTTCTGCCTTTTTCTCACGAGCCTCTTGTGGGCTTTGCATATTTAAACCTTTTCAGGTGCTAAGGCACTTTGTAATATACCCTGTTGGGTAAGTTGACCTTCGGGTACAACACCTGGAGCTTGTTCAAGTCCTTGATCTCCCATTGGTACTCCTGATTGGTCAACTTCTTGTGCAGGGGGAAGCAACTTATCGAGGTTCTTAACCCCAAATGCTTCCAGAACTCTTCGTTTGAGTTCTGTTTGGTTCACTTCTGGGTCTCCAGCAAAGATCTGGTAAAGTTCCATCACTTGCTTCTTCTCCACAGCTTCATTGCTTGGGAGGGTAGATCCACTTTGTACCATCACATCAAAATCACTTCTCATATCTTCTGGCTTGATTTCCATCCAGGAGATACCACTGTCTCCAGAGATACGAAGCACTTTCTCTTCGTCAATGAACTGTGCGTTCAGATCAACGATCATGCTTCCGAGTGTCTCTAATGCGTTTTCTAAGTTTCTAATCTTCTGTCTAAATCTAGCGTTACCTGCTTCCTGTATAAGTGAGATTCCTGTAGCAGTATCATTAGCGAGTGCGTCTGATCCTACTCCACGAGTAAAGTCTGAGACTCCTGTGGTTTGTTGAATATCTCCTTTAATAAGGGTTTCTTCTTGGTAACTTGAGGCTGTTACATCTGGCATGGCAAGTATGTCTACACCATTCATGTCATCAGTGTGTACAACTCCTCCAGCGTCAGATACTAGCTCATTCTCATCTACATTAGCACCGTTCTTAATCTTCCACATTCTATTGAGTGTGAGAGTAACGTTATCCATTCTCTGGTTACGTCTATCATTAAGTTCGTACTGTAGTGTTTCAATAGGTTCTAGTTCTCCGATACCGAGGAACTCTTTAGGAACTGACTGATCTACTACCTTTACAAAAGGTTTCATAGCATGGTTGTAAGGATTCTTCTCTTCACGAATCACATACTTCCTATTAGCAACTGTTACAACATTCTCGTCATCCCAGTATTCAATAAGCTCAACTAAGTTCTTATCAGCTTCCATGTGTTCCATCTCTGTTGGGATAGATACACCTAGTGTTGAATATCTTTCACTCTTCTCGTCATCATCGAATGTAGCTGTAGTTCCCTTTAGGTGCTTAATGTTCTTATAGACACCTTCTTTTTGTAGTTCTTCTAAGTGTTCAATCGTTCTATACATTCTATGAGCAACCCATCGACAATCTTCAATGGTTGTTCCTCTTGGATCCCAGAAGAAGTCGTACATATCTACCAACTCTACCTCTGGACCATCATATACAACTCTATTATCTAAATCTTCAATAATACCTAGATCAGGATTATTATCATCTATTAATACTTTCTTTGATACTTCTCTCTCTTCTCTCTTCCAATAAACCTTTAGGATTGAGGTACCGTATATCAATGCTTGTTTAACAACGTCAGGTAATAGCTCGTCCATCTCCATCTTTTCCCATTGGAAGTCAATCAACTTCTCTTGGATCTTAGCGTACTCAATGTCACCCTCTTCACGAGGCATGATATCAATCTGTGGTCTGTTAGCTACCATTCTTGGTGCTACAGTTTCAATAGTGGAAAATGAATATGGAATCCATAAGTTACTCATCCAGGGATAAGCCTTTTCGTCCAAGTGTGAACGATACATTTTATAGAAACGATCCCACTTCTCTTTGAATGGTTGTCTCCATGTTAATGAATGGGTAAACTTTTTAACAATATCTTTTGCAAGAGCTTCATTTTGAGCTGCTTTGACTTTTCGTTGTTTTTTGGGCATCTTTGTACCTTTGCTCGGTACAATAATAATATTATCTAGGTCGTCCATATGTCAAGCGGGGGCGTGAAGGTTGCCGATATATCCGTCTTTCTTGTCTGTAAGAACTGACAAAATACCTCACCATATCCATTCCGTCGTCATCTTTTTTGAGGGGAACTTCCTTTATTTCACCAGTAGATTTAGTCTCCATCCACCTATAGGTCTCAAACTCATCCTGAATCCAAGTAAGATTCTTATTGAACATAAGTGTAGGTTTACCAGTATCTTGTCGTATCTTGAGTAACTCACTGACCTTAGTGATTCCGTTCTTAACAGAGTCTGGTCCCTTCTCTACTGCATTGAAGTGTACGCCTAGTCTACTTAGTTCTTCTATCTGCATAGGTTGAGCTGAGTCTGCTACAGGATTGTTTAGTACCTTACCTGCATCCTTAATCTTAACTGCCTCTGCTATATCGGTAGATGTTAGTCCACTCTGGTATAGACCGTCATACATATAGATCTCAGTACCAGTAGAGTTGATAGCAAAGTAACCAATAGCTGTCTTGTGTGCGAATCCAAAGTCTAATGCTCTAGTGAATGTCCAGTTAGTATCGAACTTAGGTATCTCTACCATGTGATGCTTACGGTTGAATGTCTTGTAGATAAGACCTGACATCTTCCTGAACTCACCCATCATTTCCTGTGCAAAGGAGTCTTCATCTGAATCTTCCTTAGCCTGTTCTATTTCTTCTCTAGGGATATGTGGGTTATCGTAGGTTGTGTAGTGATGATAAGCCCAATCCTTGTCTACCTTATCTGCCATGTCTTTGAAGTGATTGAATCCATTAGGGGTTGAGATGAACCATACATCAGCAGTGCTATCCATTAGAGTAGGACGCATTACTTTCCATACCTCATCCCACTTCCTAAAGAAAGCAGCCTCATCAAATACACAGAAGTCTATCTTCACACCACGTAAGGAGTCTGGATCTTCTGCACCCTTTAACATTATCTTTGAGTTGTTGGTAAGTACGATTGTTAGTTCAGTCTCGTTTTTCTTTTTGATTATCCTCTTAGGGATTAAATCCATGAGCATAGCCCACATAATAGCTTTAGCCTGTTTGTAGTTAGGTGCTACATACCAGACTGTACTCTTAGCGTTCTCTGTTGCGAAATGAAGCATCTTAATAGATGCAATAGTACTCTTACCTGATCTTCTCCCACAGTTTATTACTAAGAAACGATGGTTATCCTCCCAGACTTTCTTCTGCCAGGGTGATCTCTTTATTGTCATTCAATCTTTATTAGACCTTCTAGTGGTTCTCCTCCTGAAGTTATATCTGTCTTTTGTTTAGGCATACCATCTATGCGATTACCTACTTCCTTGATTGCTTGTACATCTCCTGTTAAAGCCTTTTCCATTAAGGCATCGGATACTAGTTCTTTCATCTGCTTGGGTCCTACTTGCTTCTCCATAGCAGCTCTTAGTACTCCTGACCAAGTCCACTCTGATTTAGGTCTACCCTTTGGGTTTCCGCTTTGTCCTTTTTGGTATTGTGTGTCTGATGATGGCATCCTGATATTCTCCTGTTATATCACTATAACATTGTTATTAGGTAGTAGTCAATCTACTCGAGGTCTTTTACCCATCCCTTCTCACAAACTAAACTAACTGCTATTGTTTCTACAATCCTCTCATCAATACCAATACTACTTAAGTCATTCATCATGTCCTCAGTGAAATCATCTATGTGTATTGGCTTATTATTAAAATCACTCTCAGAGAATCCGCCTCTATATTTAGTTGCATCATAAGATTTATCTGATTCATCTACCATTTTAATATCTTCTATCTCACCCATACCTGCTAGAAATATTTGTTTCCATTCTTCACCCACTGATTTAATCATTATTTTATTCATTAGTTCTTCCTTCCGCTTTCTATTCCTGGTTCGTTAGTTCTATTGTATGCAGGTGATCTCTCTCCTATGTGTTTAGCCCAAGAGCCACACTTACACTGTACTCCCTTCCATGTTCCTGACTTATTAGTAAAGTCGTTCATGTGTTGTACTTCCCTATAGAAGTTATCGTGGCATCCAAAGCACCAGAACTTATACTCATTCATCTCTGTTCCTTCATTAGCTACTGATTTATCGTGTGGTCTTAGGTCTATCAGAAACTGTCTTTCTCTACCTTGAAGGCTATGATTGTGTTAGCTACAAAGCCTAAGAATAGGATAAATGATAGTGTTCCACCGTTCTCTAGTAAGTAGAAAAACTCGTAGATTGTTAATAGTGCCAATATGATAGTTGCCATATTATTCCTTTGTATATATTACTACTTCTGTCTTGTCTGTCTTAGCCTCTAGGGCTTCGTATAATCCTTTTGATAAGTCAGCTACCCTATTATACTTGGAGAATCCTCCACAATCTGTAATAGTAGCTTCTTCTTGCATATAGTTGTCCTGGTTTATTACTCTTACTTCTGTTCCGTACTTATACTTACCTGAGATAATATCTTCACAAGGTACTGCGAGTGTCATAGCGTTCTCATCAAAGTATTCTCCGTTACCCATTCTTTGTTCTTCTCCGCAGCCTAAGCATCCTTCATGGCTGTAGTAACTCACTTTCCCTGAATAAAGTATATCTATTTGAGGTTCGGGAGTTGGATTGGGGTTGGACGTAGGTTGTCTAGATTCTGTCTCACTGGTTCCCTTAAGCTCAGTAGGGTTGAAACGATGACAACTGACCAAACTAGTAAGAAGACCGCCAAGAATAAAAACAAGTAGTGTATGGAATCCTGCGAATCTGTCTCTATCAACATAAGTATCCCTTCTGGTCAGAGAGTTTCTGACTCTACGTTTACCCTTGTTGTGTGCTGTGCGTTTTAGACGGCTTTTAGCTTTTTTCATATACTTAAATATGACATATCTATTCACACTTGTCAATAACTAGTTTTCTTGAGTATCTTAGCCTTTGCTCTGAGCCTCTTGTACCACTCCAAACCCCTATAGTTCTTAATCCATTCAATGAACTCTGCGGGTGTTTTGTGTGCTGAGAATCTACTAGAGAAAGTGTGATGTCCTACACATAGACAGATACCATTATCCATGTCATGTCTTACTGCCTTATTGCTGCGAGAGAATATATGGTGTGAGTTGAGAGCCTTGTCTGATTGACCACAATATTCACATTTAAACCCTGCTCTAATCTTAATATCCTTTGACCAGACAACATCTAGCTTCTTGGTGATATAGCTCTTGGAGCTTTGTTTCTTAACTCTCTTGGCTTTACGCTTACAATCATCACATACTCTTGAGGTAGGTTTCTCAAAGAACTTCATTAGTCGTGTTTTCTTACACTTAATGCAGCCCTTCTTTTCCTTTATGTTCTTCTTAGTCTGTGAGTCTTTGCTATATACCATATACAAACTTTCTAAATGGTTCTAAGTAATCTGTTAGTACACCATAAGCTGGTGACTTCATCTTAGGAGTATCGAAGTATTTAGCATAACGATAAAACTGTTCATAAGAGATAACTCCCATGATGTTAGCTTCTTGTCTCTCCTTATCTATCTTAACGAAACAGTAGTAGTCTACTTTCTTGTCCTTCTGTCTGTGGTTAACAAAGCATCTACCATTAAGGTTAGAGTTACCAAGTGAGGTCTTAACATCTACTGTTTGTTCTCTGTGCTTGAAGTCGTACTCATCTCCTGAGACGTGTTTATCGAAGTATTCTGCAAAGTCTCCTGGTATCTCGTGCATATCGAAGAATGTTTTAACTATAATCTCACCTAATGCTCCGTAGAAGTGCATCCTCTTATTAAGGGTTAGTGTTTTCTTTGATTTCTTCTTTTGTTCAACTATCTTCTGTTCTTGATATAAAGCCTCTAGCTTCATCTTCTTTGTTATCGTGATAGTTACGGTGTCATTCTGTTCTAGCATATGCCTCATCTAGTAAGTTATCTAAATATGACTCTGCTTCGTCCATTGCTGAGTTGTATATAGCTTTATCACTCTTTTCTAGTTCCTGTGCAATAACGAAAGCTTTATGTCTAAGAGCCTGAGAACGTGATTTAGCTCTAACTTTGTTGTCATCAACGATACTTTTTTGCTCTCCTGAGACCTTAAAGTCTATCAGTTCGGGCTTTACTATGTATGTTGCATTAACTGTACCGTCATTGTTGTCTTTAAACCGAGCTTCGGTCACTGAGCCTCTTCCTAAGAAAATCATTTGTTGTCCCTGTTTAAGGGTTTCGTTAATCTCCTGTGAGATGGTAGTGAGCTTGGCTCGGTTAATATCTATGTTCATTAGAATGGTATGCTGTCTGTTACGTCTTGTACTAAGTTCTTATTAACCTCTTGTGTTTCTTCTTCAATCTTCTCGTAAGATTTATAATCAGGTCTGGTTTCAACACCACCTTTATCGTTTTTAAAGAAGTTAAACTTTTCTCCCTCTTTAATATCTCTCTCAGCTCTAAAGCTGAAGTATGGTTGTCCTGTTTTGGTTTTGTTTATCCAAATAGCTCCGTTGTTCTTATATTTCATAGTTTTTTCCTTTAATAACTTTTAATTAATCTTTTTGTATTTGTTTCTTTTCCATAATTATTGGCTTTTATAACAGCTTCTGTAAAAAAATCTCTTAAAAACTCAATATCATCAATACTAAACTCATAATTTTTATTTGTTTCTAATGCTTCATTAAAAGAAAGTTCTATAAAGTAATAATCTCCATCATTAGATAATTCAAGCCATCCTTGACGAATTCCATCACGAAATGGTTTTCCATCCTCAATATCGTATTTACATACTATTGTTTTCATTCTGACATTTCCTCTCGTAGTGTCTTACCTATATTAACTGCATCTCTCAATGCTCTTCCCTTTGCCCTAGTAGCTGCCATTCTAATAAGGTGAGGTACGATCATCTTGTTTACGTTCTTAGGGGATGTGTCTCCTATCTCTGTGAACATTTTATATTGTCCTTCTATCTCTTCCATTCTTACAGTAGCTGAACAGATACACATCCATTGGTTATCTTCTTTTGGAAACTGAAGTATTGTTACTTCTATTCCCCTTAAACCCTTTTTGTGTGCTTCAGCTAGAACACCTGCATATGTTGGATGTTCTGCTCCACCCTGTACTCTTACTGTTTCTATTCTATCTTTCATTTCTTTTACCCTTTCTTCCTCAAGTGTATACTATTTGTTTACAACTGTCAATATATCACTTTTGTTATATAAAGTTGGCACGTTGTAAAGCTCTATCTTCTCTATAGTTCCAGCCTTTGTAAGCTGATATAGCTTGCTGCGAGCTGAGTCGTACTGATAGATTTTCTCCATTAACTCTATAGCTTCTTTGTAGAAGACATAGTTTTCCTTTAGCTTATCCATCATCTGTTTAAGATCTTTAGCTTTTATTTTCATTATTCCTTTCTATTTAATACTTAGTTCCGCTCCCATTTATCTTCCGCAAAACTCATAGGAGCAGAATAAATACTAATTAAAACAGTATTCTGCTTCACTAGCTGAGTCGATGAAGTCTCCGTCCATCATGTTTGTTTCAGCATATTCAATAGATGCTTCCATTAGTCTTTCTTTACCCATATCGTTTAGGATATGTTTATAAAGACATAGACACTCTGAATAAATAGCATCTTCTTCCATACATCCCTCTATAAATCCTTCTTTCATATCGTTATCTTCGATCATAGAAAAAGGCTCGTAGTCTGAGCTTGTATAAGAACTCTTACTTGCTTCGTCAGATCCTGAGAACATGAGAATAAGTAAAATTATTACTGATGCGATTATTATTACAATCTTTGATTGTTTGTTCATATTTCCTTATTTATTTTACTAGTTGTTCGCTAATTCCGTAGATACTAGCAGCGATAGCTAGGTTAGATATTACTAAGTATGCAACTATTGCAAAAATAGCTAATCTTAAACGTTTAATGTCTTTCTTCATTTTGACTCCTTTCTTGATAGTGCTTTTTACATATCCACAATCTCCATGTTTTTTCCGTACACCCATCAATCTTACAGATGAGTTTCCCTTTACATACTGGGCATATTCCAAAAGTAAGTTTCTTACAGTTTTCACAAATATATCCCTTCATTTACTTTCCTTTATTAAATCCATTGTCCATTCTCTTACCCACTGAGGCATCTTATCCCAGTTGGCTATTATTTTGTCCATTTGTATCTTTGTCATTTAAGCATCCTCCCATTCAGAAGGGTGAGCAGGTTCATTATCAGGTGATTCTTGCATGGCTTCTCTAAAACAATCTGCACAAAGACCAAAGTCTGTTTCTGAAAAAAACTTCTTACAGTTTCCACATTCTAATACTTCATCCTGACAAGAGTTGCAAAAGTACATTCCTCCTAGCCAGTATATTGATTTTATTGAGTGAGTATTTGTATTCATTTCTTTTACCCTTTCTACACTCAAGTATAAGGTAAGTATTCACAAGTGTCAATAAGCAGTTTAAATATGGTTTATGAGACGACTAAGTAAAGGGTCTATAGCCCTTCGGTCTTGTTATGTTTAGGTCTAGGCTCTTTCTCCCTTGTTTCCCTCCCTTCCCTCTCTCTTTCTTAGGCTGTGCTTTCGCACAGTGTTTTAGCCTGAAGTGTCTTAGGCTCCCTTTAGGGGAGATTACTCTTATTTCTAAGAGAACAGTTAGATGTCGGTTGGTCAGTCACTTGGTCGTGAAGTATCGTTTTCAAAAGGGTATCGTCTCCCTCTAGTGATTTACTAGTGTCTCAGCTCTCCTTTGTTCTTTATGCCGCAGAGCCGAGGTACAAAAAAACCACTTATTTCTGGCAAGCGGTTAGACTTTGGTAAGCTCGGACTTACCAGAAACAAATGGTCTCATTAATCTAACTTTTTTAACCTTACCCCGCTTACCGTAGGGGTGCCCATTGGGACTCTTATATTATTAGCACACTTTAAATATGTTTGTCAAATACTAATATAGCAGCCCCCTAGGAAGAAATGAGTTTGTATGAAAAAAGCACCTCTAATGAAAAAATGATTGGGTAACCTAGGAGGCTAATATTCACTATAACAAACAAAAAAGACCCAGTAAAGGGTCTTAGTTGCTTATGGTTTTTCGACAGTAGTGTTTCTATTGTTGTTTTAATATTATCGTTTTTTAAGTACGAAGATGTTAATGTGCAATAGTTTTACTACTATAACTTCCTCCAGATTAGCGGGTCTGCTTCTCCAGAAGAGATTAACTTAATCTACTAGATATGTTTACAGTTGTCAAGCTTATCTCTTTTTAGGGAATAACCAACCAAGTTTACTTTTCTTCTGGGTATTCCTAACTGCTGTAGTAGACATTTTCCTATCCCATGAATCATCCCAATAGATTTCTTTGTTCTTTATTTTTTCCTGTCTTTCTTGGAACACTTCATTAAATGAGCTTTCTCCAACTCTCTTTTTTTGGTGATAGGTTTGTTTAGCACGCTTAATATCTGGATGAACCTTGTGGTGTGAGTCTTCACATAATGTAAGCCCATTTTCAGGGAAGTCAGGGTCTATACCAAGCTGTTCTGAATAACGTTGAGGGATTATGTGGTGTACTTGTAATCCTCCTTTGTGTTTATGATGTTCTGGAAACTGACATTTATTATCATCCCTTTCAACTATAGCATCTCGTTGTTTGCGTGTAAAAGCTCCCAGGCTGGCAATAACAAAAAGTCCCACCGTTGCCAGTGGGACTCCAAGATTTAGTTTCTCTTTTTTATGTCGTTGTGGAGTTCTCTCCGAACTCACTACTTAGACTTTCTAGGCATCCTGTTCTCTAAGAGGACAGTTAGCACGTTGATTATTGCGATGGCTAATGCATCCCCTTCGTATTCTACTCCTAGTGCTTGGATACCAGCCCAGATTCCTGCTGATAGTCCAATGTATGAAGCCACTTTTATCTCTTTAGGAAACTTTCCCCAAAGTGTAGTGATCTTTTTCTTCATTCTGACCTTTCTATAACTTCTATTACTATTTGACTTTAGCACCCCAGCTTTTTACTGCTAAAAATGATATTTGTCTTTATTTGCTCACTGTATCAATCCATTTCTTTATAGCGAAATAGACGTACAGCACGACTATGATGGTCTTAACCATATTATTATGGGTTACTTCTTACGATAGTTGATCGTAATCAGTCCATCGATGGTCTTTTTTTGCACCTCCAGACCATTTTCTTCAAAGCCCTCAATAGTAGGAATGGTGAAGTCTCCTTCAAATCCTTTACAAGCTTCAAGTTCATCATTGAGTACTCTAATCTGTTCTTTTTGGCTCTCAATCGTAGCTGTAAGTTCTGTGTTTTTTTCTTTAAGTTCTTCATTCTTTTCTCTTTCTGACTTAAGGAAGCCCATCTCTCTCTCCCATACACCGATGGCTTCTGTAAAGTTTTTAACTCCTATCTTTTCTAGGAACTCTCCTGCTGTCATTTCATTACTTTCTGGTTCTCCTGAACCGTTATTTACGTCCTTGTTTGGTCTGAACCATCCAAGCACTCCTGCATAGTTTATATAATATCTTTCTTTACTTAAAGCCCCTGTTGGATCGTTCTGGGAAAAGGCATTGAAGCTGTCTACATTGCCTGTAGTAAATATAGCAATGTGTCCCCATGGACCATAGGAAGAACCCCACACCATTACATCTCCTTTAGCAGGAACTGCTTCAGGACTATTTGGTATCTTGGAAAAGTTTTCGTGGAGGTTTCTGTCTGTCTCAAAGTTTACCCAGAAGTCTTTAGCTCCTTCTACAGATCTTGGTTGAGAGATCTCACATACCTCAGACCAGTAATAACGAGCTAGATCAACACACTGATCACCATAAGCTCCATCCCAGTCAGCTCCTTTATTGTTCCACTTGGCTATAAACTCGTCAAAGTTCATTTAATCCTTACTCAGCACACAAGGCACTGGTTATCTCAAACTTCTCGCTCTCGTATTTAACTTCAACTGTTCTAATAGGATTCATTCTATATTTAGCAGTCCAGTGAAGATGATATATTCCACAAGGAACTGTTGATGGTACTTCTAACACTCCTACAACTCTCTCATTATGTCCTTCAGAATTCTGAGGTGTAGAGGAAGGGATGTTAAATATCACTCCGTCTACTATGGCTAGAGAGATATCTGGCTTAACATTAGTGTTCTTTTCAAAGTTAAAATCTGCATAAATCATGTCTCCAGGATTATGAACCTCACTTACTATTTTCACTGGTTGTTCAATCTCTAGTGGCTTATATGGGTAAAGAGTCCAATATAAGAACAGTATTACCAATAAATACATTAAGCATATTGCTATATTTGCGAATATTGTGTGTGATCTTTTCATTTGTTTATTCCTATTAACGTGAGTATAGATAAGATAACTGCTCCTATTATTATTTTAAAAATCCATGATCCCCATGAAGCGATACTATTAATATCTTTTCTAACCTCTTCATAGTCTTTTAGATGTAGGTCTAGTTTGTGGTCTATATCTTTAATCTTCATAGTTTTATTCATATATTACTAAAACGTTACAGTTTTCCTCTGAAATTTCTATTGTCAATCCATTACTAAATGGTAGTCCAAAAAGGTCTACTGGGATTGGTTCATAATCTGTCTTGGCTTGTATCCCACCACTTGCCCATAGTAGTGTGTCACTCACACCAGTTGTAGTTCCATCGTAGAAATCTATCTCAGTATTGTCTACTACAGCACTAATAACTATACCTTTAACTACCCCTGCACCACGTTTACATATTGTAGTACCCGTTCCTTGAAGAAACTTACTTGTTTGGTTAGTAAATAATTCACCTTGTCTTGCTATGTAAGCACCTACACAATGTAATTCAATCTCTGTAGTAATATTACCAATATTTTCATTCTCCATTGTTATTGGTAAGGTCATATAAGCTGATGGATGTCCTGCTTTTACCTTGTGTAGTAAAGTTCCATCTACATACCAGAAAGCTCCCATAGGAGTATATTCTATTGTTAATTTGTAATAAGTATCTACTGTTGGTGTCCAAATTAAACCTAAGTTTCCATTAAAATCCCCACTATCAACTTCTGTTACTGAACCATCTCTTGCATATCCTATGCTAAAGGTTGTTCCATCTAATTGAAAGAAAAATCCATCTTCTACATCTAAACTACCATCTATGGTATAAACTCCTACTCTCCTAGTGTTATTGGCTGTTCCTGCTGTTTTGAAACTAAATGCTCCTTCAAATATCATAGCTGAACCTGCTACAAATCTTCCTCTCCTAACACTTTGAAGTATTGATAGACCATTAGCTGTTGTGTTGGTTAGTAATTTAACCTCTCCATTACTCTGTGCAACTGTTCCATCTCTTAAACATTCATCATCACTCCAAAAATTAGGGTCTAAGGTAGAACCATCAAAGTTAGTACCTACCATTCTATAAACTGGACTTATTGCTAATTCGTTAGTTGGATTAACCCAAACGTGGCGTTCTGTATTCTCTCTACCTGATAGAGTTGATTCAGTTTTAAGTCTAGCATCATCACTTAATGCACTTGGCAAAGGCACTGCGATAGGGCATAAAACACCTTGTAGTCTAAATGCTGTAGTTGTAAGAGTTCCCTCATTTGTTACCCTGATTCTCCAATATGCTTGAGTTGCTTGGACTGTTTCACCTTCACCACCTTTTGAGGCGATATAGTCGAAGTGATAGCTTATATCCCAGTTAGTTCCATCAGGACTTTGCTCCACATAAACTGTGCAGTTTTGGGTTGTGTATAAGCTCCACTGCAATCCTACTACTCCGAGAGTAGAGGTTGCTGTACCAGTAAAGGTAGCTCCACTTGCTAAGTTAGTTGTGCTTGAGTTATTAGCATCTGCTTTTACAGCCTGTGTTAAGCCCTCTGTGCCATCTGCTAAAAACTGGGTTACATTAAGCTGGCTATTAGAATTACTGCTAATACCACTCTCTAACTCCTCAAGAGATGTTTTAAAGTTTCCTGAATTAGTTGCACTTCCTGAAACATAATTATCCTTAGCAGTTCTTAGTTTAATAACAGATACATTTAACTCGCCATCATCTTCATCATTAAGGGTGTCTTGTATATTATGGCTTGACCACTTAATAGGAGTTTTCTTTAAGAGTGGGTGTAAGTGAAATGCTGTCTGATCTGTTCCACCATTAGTATAAACAATCCTGTAGTACCTAGCCTGTACTGGAGGTGTGAAGAACTTTGTTGATCCAGCAGGGATTGTATAAGATTCTCCTGCGTGCCAGTCAGTTCCATCAGGGCTAAACTCTAAAACAAGTCCTCCTGTAGCACTAGCCACGTCTGAGCTAACCAATAAGGCTATAGCTGAGAAGTGTAGTATCTCTGTAGATGTACCTGTAAAAGTTGCATTAGCTAGTAGTGGTGTTTCAGTTGAGTTATTAGCATCTACCTCTGATCCATTAGGAACAACGTGTAAACCACCCTCTGTAGAACCTTTAATATCGTAATAGTTACCATCATCAGCTTTACCGACCAATCCCCTTCTCATTACTGGAGGAGATACTGTCTTATCTGCGGCTAGATTCTCTAGTCTTTGTACGGTTAGTTCTGTTGCTGTGTTTGCCATGTTATAATGTCCTTATGTTAAAAGCATTTGTTCTCATCTATATGGTCGGGTTTTGGCTATTTTCAAGCCTATTTGCCGACTGATCTTCCGCTTACTATTCCAGATCCTCTTCTTACTCCTTCTTGTCCTATTAGTCCTAAGTTTCTTAAAAAGCTTGGCACTTGTTGTGTTGCTTGTTCTGCTGCTGGTTTTAAGAATCTTCCAGCTATTTTCTCTGGTCCGATAACTTTAGATGCTAGCTCTGGAACTGTTGTTGCAGCTCCTACTAATCCACCAGCTGGTCCTCCGACCACACCACCTGCTAATGTTCTTTGGAACATTTGACTACCTATTGTTCTAATCTCTGATGGAGATAGTCCAGCTATAGACTTAGCAGCTTCACTATAAAGTTTTCTACCTGTTTGACCAATAACCTCATCTCTTAAAAAGATCTGTACTTGTTGTTGTCTTAGAGCATCATCTACTCCATCGGACACTCTTCCTTTGAAAGCACCATTTACAATCTGTGCCATTCTCTCAAGACCCTTGCGTTTTACTGAAGCTCTGTCTGTAATCTTTCCAGCTTTACTGAAAAGGAATCTCTTAAGCTCTAAAGCTTCACCAGCATCTATGGTTCCTCTTGAGCCAAACTGTTCATCTACAGCAGCTGTTAAGAACTTCATTGCTGATTCTTTTTCTGGAGCAGTTAGAGTATTTCCAGTTACAAAGTCATCTAGTCCATTTAAGACCTGATTCTTGCCGACAACTATCTTTGTTCCCTTTTTCTTAATGATGTTTTTAATCACTTTCTCTTGTTGTCTGATAATGTCGTCAGATTTCTCTTGTCCAGCATATTTGAACTTCTCAGACATAGTTGTTCCAAACTCATCAGTAAACTCTCTGACGTTTTTAACTTTAGCAAATCCTCCTTCTACCTGGTCGTTTCTGATCAACTCTTCAGCAATGTCGATACCGAGATCGTCTGCCTTCTCTTGTACCGTTGGGGTTGCCTTGAGGAAAGAGTTAAGTTGTTGCCTACCAATCTTCTTTTTAACATTGTTTCCAATCTGTTTAAAAGCCTTTGGTGCAGCCTTAGCTCCTTCAAATCCTGCTGTTAATACTGTTCCTAGAGCAAATCCTCCGAGTCCTCCAAGAGCTGTAGTTTTAAGTTTTTCTCCAAAACCATCTACATCTATTCTTGAGGCTCCTGTCAAGGCTCCTGTTGCAGCTCCTACTTTTCCAGCTTGAGCTATTCTTTGTATTGCTGTTGATCCAGCTCCTAAAGCTTTAAACCCAGTTGTGCTTGGTAGTAAGAATGCTGTGAGTTCTGCTGAAGCCTCAGCTCCTCTGCCGAAAGCAAACTTTAATGGATGGTCTTCAATATCTTTGTCTGTGATAGAAACATCTTCTTTAAATCTAGACACTTCTCCTCTTTGGGCAGCACCCTCAGATTCTATTTGTCTATCTATTGCTCTTGATTGGTCTAGTAAGTCTTTTTGTTCCTCTGAACCTCTAGGGAGGTTTCCAGCTTTTTTAATAAGCTCTCTTGACTCTTTACCAAGATCCTCTACTCTCTTGTTTCTTTCCATTGCCTCCGTGCCTAGTGCTGGTGCTTTACCAGTTATCTTTGCAATAGAAGTAGTGGCTGGAGCAATAAAGTCTCCAATCTTCTCAAGAAGACCCTTCTTTGGTTTATCTGTTACAAACCCAGACTCTGCTGTTTGTGGTTGGTCATCTGCTATAAATGGCATTTATATCCTTTCGTAGACATCTGGATCAAACTCGCTTTCAGGAATCGATCCAGCTTTTCCACTTGATTTTTGTTTAACTCTTATTGTCTTCTCACCAGTCTCTCCATCTCCTCCTGGGAATGGCTCTCCGAACTCTTCAAACACTTCTTGACCAAATCTTGCAAAAGCTTGGTTTGGAGTTAATCCGTGTTGTTTACCTAGCTCAAAGATTCTTTGGTTGATTTGTAATCCAGTAGCTAATCTATTTAGATCTTCTAGGTTTTGTTGTTCTGTCTTTGCTGTAGTTGGTAAGAACTTCTCTAGTCTTTGGATTTCTTTATCACTCACTGTCTTTCCACTAACTGCTGCTGCATAAGTGGTTTTAATCTTTTCAGCCTTAGCGATAATATCTCTTCCCTCTGGGGATCTAACGAACCCTGGGATAAACTGTGCTAATGGTCCAGTTCCAGCTCCTCTGAACTTCTCGAATGCTGCTTGTGCAGCTACGATCTCTTGCATTAGTCCTGTTTGATTTTGAAGCTCTGCTGTTTCTTTGTCATCTACTAGGGCTGCTAGAGGTAGTTGTCGTCTGTATTCAGTAACTCCTCCTGCTTGTAGGATTGCTTCTGATACAGCGATTCTCTCTGCTTTAGTTTTAACACCCTTAAGTATGTCTTGACCACCTTGTTCGTTTACTCGAGCCACAGCTCTTTCTCCTCTTAATCTAGCGTCTGCTTGTTGTTCTGCAGTAACGTCTGCATCTCCAGTTCCTAGATCAATGTCGTAACTTCCTGTTTCTTCATTATATCTAAGTCCTAGTTCTGACTCTTTTAACACTTGGTCTTGTTGTTGTAATCTTAGCTGATCTCTTTTTGTAAGTTCTCCAGATACTCCTAGTAAGAAACTACTTAGAGCGTTAAGGGCACTGACCTCTTGTCGTGCTGTCTCAGATAGGATATCTTTTCCTCTACCTTCAACTCCCATTGCTCTTTCAATGATTCCTACAGGACTCTCTCCTGCAACTCTCTCTCTTCCTGCTAGTTCTTGTCTAACTTCAGCTCCTTCTCCTGCTTGAAACTCCTCGAGTGAGGCTGTTCTTCCACTGGCTTCTGATAAAAGTCTTCTTCTTTCTGAAAGACCTTGAGTGAATGATGTTCCACCTATTTGTCTGTCTAAGTCTGCAACCTGTCTATCGAAATCTGGGGCATTTGGGTCTGTAATAACACCTGGTACTCCAGCTTGTCTTTTAAGCTCGTCTCCAGCTTGGGCACGACTTGGCTGGGTTCCTAGAGTTTTTCTAGCACCCGCAAAAGCAAGTTGTTGATTTAATCTTGGATTATCTGTCATATTTCCTTTATTTTATGTTCTTTTCTATTAAGTCTACTAATGCTGTGATTCTCTCTTGTCCTACAGGGAACTGCTTTGAAAGTTTAGCTACGTCTTTTTTACTTACTAGCTTCTCTGCTAGTCTAGTAATACTATTGTCTGCAGTCATAAACTCGCTGATTGGTGTCTTTGGGTTTAAGGCTGTTCTCTCTGCTGAGAGCAATACTGTTCTGTCAGCTATTGGATCCACACTTCTTTTAGCTCTAGCTATCGGATATATCATTGCGTTTTCATTTAATCTAGCAACCTCTTTATCATTAAGTTGTGCTCCTGTTAATGTTTTTTCTTTAAGGTCTCCACTAGTGTTCATAACTCCAGCTTGAGCCATGCCTCCATATCTATTACCAACTTCTTGGATTTCTCTAGCTCTTTGATCGTTTAGGTCTCCTTTTAAGAATCCCCATAGAGATTTGAGAGGATTACCTCCTCCACTTGCTCCAAACATTGCTCCTGCATAAGGGCTATTTAGTACGTCTTGGTATCTTCCTTTTGAATCGATATACTCGAGATCAAGGTGTGGTCCAGTTGAGTTACCAGTATTTCCTGTCTTAGCAAATATGGTTCCTCCTTTTAACCTCTGACCTGCCTGTGCTCTCACTGATCCTCTATCTAAGTGAGAATATCTCATTAACTCTCCAGTGTCTGTGTTTCTAATAAGTACGCTATTCCCATATCCACTGTTATCGCCGTTTCCAATGAAACCTTCTCGCTTTGCTCCACCCCAACTATCAACAACTTCCCACTCTCCTGGTGGTATAGCAACTGGAGTTCCCTTTTTGGCTCCAAAATCTGTTCCATAGTTTATTCCTCCTGAAAATACTTCAACTCCTGGATTCTTATTACCAAACTTTTGAGTAACCTGAACTCCACTTGGTAAGATAGATCCTTGATCTCCGTGCATCTCAACACTCATTTGTACTCCAGTTGTAGGATCTCCTTCAGAAACTTGTGTTCTAGCATCTTGAGCATTCATTTGTCTTAGTGCTTGTTGTCGTTCTCTTTCAGCATCTTTGGCTAGTTTAACCTGTAGTTTCATAGCTTCTGTTTGGAGTGCTATCTCTGCTGGCTCCGCTAGTCCTGCAATATCACCCTTAAAGGTTTGTAGGTCTTTCTTAAAGTCTGATATATCTCCTCCTGGTAAAGAAACTTCACCTGGAAGAGCAACTTGTCCTGGTTGAGATACACTTTGAAACTTAGATAGGTCTTGTTTGAAATCGGACATTATAATCCAGCTATGGAAAGCTCCTCTCTTTGTAGTGCTAACTCTTTGATTCTGTCTTCAGTTTGTACTTGTTCTCTTCGAATAGCTGCCAGTCTCTTATCAAGATCTCTTTGTGCACCTTCTCTCTGTCTATCGATTGATAGTTCAGTGTCTTGTGCACCCCTTCTTGCTCCAGTAGTAATATCTTCTAATCTTCTAACTGATTCAAGCTGACCTCTTTCAGTTGCTAGCTCTCTTCTACCTCTCTCTAGCTCAGCACCTCTTTGGAATGGCTGAGTTTCAAATAACTCTCTTTGTCTTCGCTGTTGTTCTTCTCTCTTCTTCTCAATACCAGATCCGAGTAATCCTCTGCGATTAAACTCTTCTCTACGTTGTTGTTCTTCGATTCCTTGAGTGAATGTTTGTTGTTGAGCAAACTGTTTTTCCCTCTTCAGTAAATCTTGTGTCTCTAGCTCTTGTGCTTGAAGAAAATCTTGAAGATCTGCCTTTTCTCTTTCCGTTCTTTGTTGAAAATCAAACGGTATTCTTCCTACTTGTTTCTCTAGTTCGTTAGATACTTGTTCAAAGAACTCAGCCCTAACTTGATCATTGGAACCCAAAGCTATTTTGTGTTGTTTGTCTAGAAACTGAGTAATAAAGTTAAAATCACCTTGAGCTTCTTTTCTCAAATCATTAACATAGTTACCAACTTGTCCAAGCTGTTCTTCTAGTGTTTTTCTAAACGTGGTTTGTTCTGACATAATGTTCCTTAAATTATAAATATTCCTCCACCGCAGTAGTCATGTCCACCTGTGGACTCACTAGCACTTGGGCTTGTTGTTCCTGATACGCTACATGATTCTATTCTGATTCTTCCAACTGATCCGCTAGGTGCTCGTCCACCAGATGAATAAACATATCCTGAAGTTCCACCAGTTCCAGCTGATGCTGTAATAGTTCCTGAAACATCTACTGTTTTAGATTTTACTAAGATAGAGCCTCCTGCTCCACCTGCTCCGCCTCCACCTCCACTACCTCCGTTACCACCATTACCACCATTTGAGACCAAAGAAGCACTACTTATAATACTCCCAGAATAAACAACTATTATTCCACCACTAGCACCACCAACTCCACCTATGTTTGCATCATAAGTAGTACCACCAGATCCACCTGCTCCTCCAAAATATAAAGAGGTTAAGGTTGCTTGACCTACTGATGCACCTCCATATCCAGGATAACCAGTTGGTCCTCCGCTTGTAGTTCCACTACTAGCGTGTCCACCAGATCCACCATCACCGCAGTATGGGTTTGCAGTGTTTTGTCCACCACCACCTCCTGAGTTTCCATTTGCTGTTGCAGTGTTTGCTACACTAGCTCCAGAAGTTCCTTCTCCAGAAGCACCTCTTGTGTACCCACCTGGGACTGCACCACCCCTGTAACCTTTGCCACTTGCTGTAACTGTTCCAGAGAAAGTTCCTGAACAAGCTATTGCAAATACTCCTCCATCATCTCCATCCCATGCGTCTACTGTTAGAGAGCCTGTGACTTCACTTGCTTCTTTAACTATCAGTACCTGAGCCTGTGAAGCTCCTGAGTCTGTATAAGTATTCTCTAAAGGGTGTACTAGCGTAACCGTACCAGTAGCATAGGAAGCGACTCTGTTGTCTTCATAAGCTCCAACACCAGTTCCTCTTGATTGGATAATGAACAATCTGTCGCCAGCAGCAAAAGTGCCAGTGGCTGTAAGCGAGGACGCACCAGATGTTCCAGAGCAGGTGTACTTGAGGGGTGTATAGCTACCAAGAGCTACAACCCCATCTTTACCGTTGCCTATTCCAAGATAGCGTTGTGCCATTTATTTCTTTTCCTCTTTGTATACTATTTTCATTTTTACATTGAATCCTGGATCTACTGGTAGTCTTAGACCAGACATTTCCTCATTCATTTCCTCTGGTAGTCTTACCTCTTCCATGAAAGCTGCGTAATGTTTAGCACATACATCTTTACCAGATGGTTGTACTACTCCTACTGCATCTACATCTGTGTCGCAGAAGTCGCAGATTGTTATTTCTCTTGTTAATGTTTTTTTCATATATCCTTTATATGTTTATATATCCTAAGTCGTACTTTTTATGACAAGATGGGCATAAAGCAATGTAGTCATTTAGTTCTCTCTTATATTCTCCAGATATATTTGCCCAATGAAGATAGCTTCTATTATTTATTGTTTTGTTTGGTTTTCCACAATATTGGCACTCATCTGGTCTTATTTTGTATTTGTACAGCCATCTATGTAAACCGCTGTAACTAACCCTGTTTCCTTTCCATTGTTTGGCTTTTTCTTGTCTTAGTGACTTGCTTATAGCCTCACGATGTTTTTTAGTTATTACTTGTTTAGACCTAGCTATTTTTATAGCTTTAATCCTACATTCCTTTGAGCAGGTTTTTTTTAAGTTCCCGCTCTTTCCATACTTGTTAAAGTTCTTTTTGCAAACTTTGCATGTGGCTTGCTTTTTTTGTCCCTTGTTCCAGGGTTTTGATCCTTTTTTAAAGGTTCCTTTTTTTGTTCTATTCATGTGGTCATGCTACCACACTTCGTACTTCCTACCTAGTGTTACTTCAACACAATAGTTAGATCAGCCCCCGAGACGGAAGAACCGACTTGGTCGATATCTACTGTTAGTACATCTTCGTCAGAGAGAGCTGTAGTATCAAAGCTTGATTGAGTTGCCTCTGTTCCTGCTGCTGAGATTGTTAATCTGTTAGCCTGGGTTGTTGCCCAGATAGATGTTCCATTAAGGTTAATGTCTATGATTAGATCTGCTGCTGTTGGTGCAGTCTTTACATAGGCGTATGCCTTAGTAACTGTTTGTGCTCCGATTACTACATGAGCGTTAGTTACACTTGTTCCTGTAGTAAGAGTTCCTGTTATAGCAAATCCATATCCGTTTGGAATAGCTTTTGAGTCTGTTCCATTGTGACTATGTCCTGTGCTGGTGTTGAAAGATAACTTACTCTCGACTATACCTGCTGAAGCATCAATGTTATCGTTATCGATACCTCCATTAAACTCGTTGTAGATCGTTGTTTCGTTGTCATTGTTTTCAGTAGGATCGATCGTGTTTCCTGCTGTGTAACTGTTCGGCCTGACTATGGTTCCCATTATTTTCTCCTTTGTATCCGTCTTTTTCTTAATCCTTTGTTTTTGTCATATTGACCATGGCATTTTGGACAGAGACGAATGTAATCCTCCAAAACCCTTTTATACTTATGATCTATATTAGCCCAGTGATATCTTTTATTTTTATCATCTAAGCCACACATCTCACATTTTTTAATATTACCCTTCCATCTGGTTACCCATTTATGAAGGTCGTGATAATCTACTTCATCACCTTTCCAGTTGCAGTTATTCTCTCCAATCATCCATGGTGTATTTCTACTTCCACCCCATGTCTGAACTCCCTTGTTAGCTTTACTAATCTTCTCTCTTATCCATTTTGATAATGAACCAGTTTTGATTCCTCTGGTTTTATCTGCACCAATACGACCATTACTAAGACAAGAACATTTCCTACTACAAAAAACCTGCTCTTTCCTCTTTGGTTTGAACTCGTTATTGCATTCTATGCAGTTCATTACTTCACCTTTTTCGTTTTGATAGCTAGTGTATATGGATACATTTTAACGTCTTCACCTGCTGCATCGTTCTCAAACCTGACTTGGATTTGTTCTGATGCTCTAATAGTTGAAAACTTCTTCTTTATTTCACCTTGATAACCCCAGGTAGCTGTATCCCAGACTCCTGTGTTCCAAAGATCTCCAGAGGAGAGGTTAATAACTCCCCTATTGGTATATACCTGTCCATCCACACTCGTGTAGACAGTCACATCATAGTCGCCACCAGATTGGACTCCCACCTTCATAAACCTGAAGGTTTTATCCATCTCTGGTTGTCTTAGGTCGATCATCTTTGATCTGTAGTCAAAGTCGATCTTTCCACTGTTTGCTAGTGTCCCAACCGCAGCAACGTCAGTTGATCCAGTCTCCCCTATGAAGACTTTGGAATCTGCTGATCCGTTACCGAAGTAAAGGGTGAGTTGACTGCTCGGTCTGTGCACAGCAAATACTGCTGGCTGCCACCCTGTGTACTTAGTCCATGGAAATGGATTGTAAGGTTTATCTAAAGTTATTCTTGTATCTGCAACCATGACAATGTTGTTATAAGTGCTAGAGCCTGTAGGCATAGCATAATAAACTCTCTTGTCGTATAGAGTTGCACATATCTTATCTAAAGCTGATGGGTTAAGACTGTCTATAGTTCCCTGGATGTTTCCAGATACTATTCCAGTTAAAGGTGATCCACCCTCTTCGTTTCTCCTCAAGGATCTGATTCCATCATCACTCATAAACCATAGATCGTTTCCGATTTGTACGATTGATCTGTGAGATACACATCCGATTGAGTTTTCCACATTTACTAAGTTATTTACTGTTCCTGATAGTTTCCAGTCTGCTGGTCCGCTACCAGAGAGAACATATACAGATTTGCGTTTAAAGACTACTAGATATTCACCAAGTATCCCCAATCCTGTGATTTCTTGTCCATCAGATAGTCCTACATCAAAGTAGTCTGTTCCTGTAGTGAAAGTGTCTGGGTCTCCAATGTTTGAGAACCATACTCTTGCTGGATATTTAGTTCCGTTAAGATCTGATTCACCAGCCATAAAAAGGTAGTTCTTCCACCATAGTCCGTATTTGGCTTTAGGAACTGTAGTTGCACCCATGTCTACTAGACCTGAGTTTAGTACAACACTTGCTCCATCCCAGGAGTGAGTATTATCAGTTCCATTGAACAAATACATCTTATTATTAGCGATCACATATTCGGTGTCTAAACCAGTGGTAAAGCCATTGTCCATGGTTGTCCATGTAGCACTGTTTAGGTACCTTAGATTAGTTCCTGTGGTACTTAAAATCCACTTCGTACCGTCATCTTCTCTCCATCCTGTTAAGCCTGTGATTGCAGTAGAGCCTGTGTCATCTCCGACAGCACTCATACCAGCTCTCTTCTCCAAAGCACCCACACTACTAACGTAAGCGTTCTGGACTAAGACAGCCTCTTCATCACGAAGTTGGTCGATCTCATCAGCATCGTTCATTCCTCCGCTGTATGAATAGTTTATGTAGTTAAAAAAGTTTCTAGCCATATTAGAGCCTTAAAGGACTTGAGTTTCCTGTACGATTTGGTTGCTTGTAGCCTGTGAACTCTTGCTTGCTCATCATCTTGACTCTAGCACCTCTCTTCTTTTTACTATCTTCTCTCTTAGCAAGGTTTACAAAGTATTGGTAAGTTCCAGGAATCGGACTCCTTGGATTACCCATAATAAGTCTAGCTTCTGATTGTTCTTCATCGTATGAGTTGTAAGTAGCGAATGCGTAGAGGATTAAAGCCTCATGATATTCCTCTGGCATATTAGCTATGTCTGAGTCACTTGGGCTATCTCCAGCGTCAGTTAAGTTGGTTGGTTTTCTAATGTACCAAAGCTCAATGTTGTTACTTGTAGTTGTACTTGGGGTAGGGTGGATTACTAACTTGCCACCAAACTCTGTGAAAGTCTTTTCACTTGTCTCAACCAAGTCTCTTAACTCATGAGGTGTGAACCTGTACACATTCTTAGAGGTTGATGTTGAGTCTATTTGTACTTCAGTTGCTCTCTTATAGTCTGTTGGGACTACATATTCTGCTTGTGAAGCTACGGTTGAAGCTGTTTGTTTTTTCTCTAACCATGAGAAGTCTGATTCCATACAGAAAGCTCTCATAGCTTGGTTAATCCAATAGGTCATTTGTGCGTTATCTATCTCTGGTTCAGATCCGATTCTTGCGTTTAAATCTGCTAGCATCTCGTTAAGTGTCATATTATTCTTTCCAGGCTGTTTCTAGTTGGGTGCCTGTTGCCCAATCTGTGTTTCCTTCTACATAATATCCGTCATAAGCCACGTAGTCAATGTTATAGGGTAGTGCATTGTCAAAAAGTAGTGCTACGTCTTGATTAAAACCGTCTCCTACTGTCCATCCTGTTTCTATAGTATTTATGTCTGTCCATGTTGTCATATTAAAAGAACATTACCTTTGGAGTAAATGTTACTCCGCTAACTGGTGTCCAGAATGTACTAGGACTGTTTTGGTTGTTGTATTCAGTGGTGATCCAGTCATTAGATAGAGCTTCTCCAACAAGCCTAACCTCATCTATTTCTCCATCAAGGGGAATAATGTCTGATCCAGAGTTATTTTGTATTCCAACTCTTACATAATTAGTTCCTGCATAACCAGAGGCATTTGTCCAAGATACAGAAGTTTCTCCTGTTCCGTTTAAATACATTCCAATATTTGTTCCGTCATATCTTGCAGTTACAAGAATATATGTGTCTGTAGTAATATCATTGGTTGAATTAAGTTGTTGATAGTCTGTTCCTAAAACAGAACCAGTATTTCTACCACTTCTTATTTTAGCTTTAGCACCATCCATGTATAAAAGTATTCCTGCCCTATTAGTATTTTCTGAGTAGGTTTGAAAGATACGACCATCATTTGTATCTGTTTTTACCCACGCACTAACAGTCCAGTTTCCAGTTGGTTTTAAAGCAGAACTATCGGTAACTACTATTTTACTATCTGATCCATTCCAACTACCACCCTGACCTATTTTCCCATTAGCATCAGAATAAGTAATATTAGTATCAGTTCCGTCTGCTCCATTAGAGGTACTATCAAGAGACTGTCCTTCTAAGTGATCTACATATCTATAAGTGCTTCCCCACACATTCTCACTACCAAAAGTAGCATCTGCGTCATAGGCTACTGCATCTGAGTTTCCATACCAGATAAATAGGCTTGTAGCTGAGTTATAGCTTAGAGTAGGTACTTTAGCCCATATCTCTGCTGTAGATCCTGCTGTATCTAAACTAACTATTTCAAAAGGTACTTCTGTTGTACCTGCTGAGTCTGTGGTGATACGGAGGTCTGATCCACCCTCATAAAGAGCTTGAACATCTTTAGCTGACAAAGCCTTTCCATTAAATAAAGCAATATCATCTAAATCACCATCCCAAAACTGAAAGTTTGTTCCAGTACTATTTCTAGTTCCTACTCTGACATAACTTGTTCCACCATATACAGGAGCATTAGCCCAAGATGCTGAAGCATCTAGTTGCCCATCTATATATACTTTTACAGTTGATCCATCCCATGTTCCTGCTAAATGATGCCATGATCCATCATTTACAGTTTTTGTTGTAAATGGTTCTACAAAATCAGTATTAAGTGTTGTTCCACTATTTTTTCCACTTATTAAAGCTATTTGACCATTTAAGATTTCTAATCTTATTCCAGCTACAGCAGTGTTTTGTGAATATGACTGAAAAATAGTCATAGCACCAGATGTGCTGGTTTTAACCCAAGCAGTTACACTGAAGTTTCCAGTTGGTTTAAAATCTGCGTGATCTGTTGCTGAATATGCTTGAGAAGAAGCTGAAGCTAGAGCAACTCCACCACCAAACTTACCAGTTGTTTCTGTTGGTGTAGCTATTGCACTAAGAGTATGTGATTCTCCAGATGTGTCAGTAGTTAAAGCACCACTTTCAAATCTATAATATGCTTTAAGGGTAGAATCATTTAAATATCCAGTATCATTTATCTCACCAGTATTCAACCCTGCATATACATCACTTGTTAAGTTTCCATCTGCTATTAGAGCTGGGTAGTCTGTTAAGTTACTGCTTCCTGATACTTTAGTATTATCTGATTGTATTTCTAGTGAGCCAGTCCAATCTCCGCTACCACCAGGTGTAGAGTCAATAGAATCAACTGATTGTAAGTAATCATCAAAATAAGCCCTATTAGAGCTATGAGGATTATTAAGAGCTAGGTTTCCACTTTGAGATATTCTTCCATTAGGATCTGTTTCATCCCATTTAGCTGTATCAATAGTTGTTCCAGTAAAATCATCTGTAAAAACATAACTTGATGGAGTTGCTGATGTATAAGCACCCTTTGAAAAATAAAGATCATCAATGGTAATAGGATTAGCACCATTAAAAGCAGTATTATCAGATGATGTCATATATGTATATAAAACATCTCCAAGATCATAGGTTTGAGTTGTACCCATTTGAACCCAACCAGAGTTGTAATAATAAAACTTAATCTCATTATTATCTGTGTTGTATTCAATCTTTACATTCTTTCCCTTAGTGATTGCTGTATTAAAAGAATAAACACTTGATCCTCCAACAACTATTTGTAGTCTATATGCGTTGGTTGTTGTTCCATTTCTTGAAATAATCCAGGCATAGGTGTCTGGAGTACCATCAACTGCCATCATTAAACCACCCTGAGCCTCTTGAGCTGAGTC